>Ga0224525_1001072_pt1 | contig 10543 bp, 7 predicted proteins | sample CFST100metaG_FD_179874 | JGI IMG/M metagenome (GOLD analysis project Ga0224525, IMG submission 179874) | Peat soil microbial communities from Stordalen Mire, Sweden - C.F.S.T100 | ecosystem: Environmental > Terrestrial > Soil > Wetlands > Peat | place: Sweden: Norrbotten County, Stordalen Mire...
GGTACCTCCCAAAACATTCACCATGTATATGAAGATCCAGATAAATAAAGGCGTGTAATAGTTTATGACTTCTTTGTTGTAGAAATGGTCGATCAGGGCATCCAGCAATGAACCAAAGAAAGTAGGCTCAACGATCCATGCAACATTTTCGATCAGCACAAAAACGAGGACCCCCGCAATGGAGAATTTGAATTGCTTGATAATTTGAGTAAAAGTCATGGGGAATATCAATGAGAATGCAAAATTACCCAAAATAATCATTCATGGGAGGTCGCAGCAAATGATTTATCTTTGAAAACTCAAATCCTGCTTATGAAACTCCGGCATTTTATTCTTTTCAGCTTAGGCGTCATCTTTCTGTTCAGCTGCACGAGCAGGAAAAGCATCGACGGCATCTATCGCTTTCATTGGGGCAAGCGGAACGGTTATGACATCTGGATCGTGGATGGCTATAAGGTGCGGCATAAGATCTACAATTCTTTTCTTTATGGTGGAAATGAACAGCGGTATCCATTCAACCCCAAAGGAGAAATCTGGATTGATAATGCCCTTTCCTGTGAGGAATTCGAGATGACCCTGATCCATGAACTGAATGAACGTCACCTGATGGCAAAATTTGGCTGGACATACCTGAAGTCCCATGATTCCTCACTGAGACTGGAGGTAAAAACACGCCGGTACTATGAGGCGATTTGCAGGGCGCATGAAGTTTCCCTTCGTAAGGTTGGAGTGACGGATCACGACAACATCAAGGAAATTAAAGATATTCCCGACAGCATTCAGTTGCAGAACATTTACCGGCTGCCGATTGGAATGCGAAATGGCATCAGTATATGGATCGTCGACGGATATCTTGTCAGGAAGAATATTTTTCCGGATTTCGGTTTCAGTGGCAATGATCTTTCCTGTCATTTTATTCCTCCGAAAGAAATCTGGATCGATGGACAGATTTCCTGTGAAGAGACGGAATATTCAATCGGTATAGAAATGATGGAACGGCAGGAGATGTTAAAGGGAAAGGCATACAGTGACGCTTATGAGAATGCCGTTACCGAAAATACCCGGTTGCGGAATAAAATGGCGTTGCTGATTCAGCAGCACCCTCCGCTGATGTTACCGGACACGATCACGCGGGATAAGGGGATTATTGAGAATGAAAAATGAAGAATGAAGAATGAAAAGTGAAAAGTCAGAGATCAGAGGTCGGAGGTCCGAGATCAGACCTCAAACTTCGGACCTCAGACCTCTGACCTCAGACCTCAGACTTCGTTTTGAACGCCAATGCGTAAAGTTTCATTTGTTTAATCATAGAAGTAAGTCCGTTGGAGCGGGTTGGTGAAAGATGTTCACGTAATCCCACTTTATCAATGAAATCCATATTGGCATTCAAGATCTCGTCCGGGGTATGACCGGATAATACCCGGATCAGCAGGTTGACGATGCCCTTGGTGATAATGGCATCGCTATCGGCAGAAAAGAAAATTTTCCCATCCCTGGTTTCCGCATGAAGCCATACTTTCGACTGGCACCCGGTAATCACATACTGATCGGTTTTATATCTTTCATCAATGATGGGCAGAGATCTTGCCATTTCGATAAGGTAATTGTACTTATCCATCCAGTCGTCGAAGAGCGAAAATTCGGAAACGATTTGTTCCTGTAATTCTGAGATTGTCATGGTTTTTTCTTTACGTTGCCACCAGGTATGTTATCCGAACATCTGTTTTACCCTGATTATAGCTTCCATCAGCGAATCGATCTCTTCCACTGTATTGTAAAATGCGAATGAAGCCCTCACAGTTGCCGGGATTTTGTACCACTCAATTAACGGCATCGCACAATGATGCCCGGTTCTCACCGCGATTCCCATTTTATCAATGATAACGCCAGCATCGTAAGGATGTACAGTACCGATAAGAAAAGAAATGAGGCTGATCTTCTCTTTTGCCGTGCCGATGATACGGATATCGCCCATGGCAGTAAGTTTATCTGTTGCATAATTCAGGATTTCCTGCTCATAATTCCTGATATTATCCAAGCCAAGACCCTGGAGGTAGAGAATCGCAGCACGCAATCCATAAACCCCTTCCACATTCGGGGTTCCTGCCTCAAATTTAAAGGGCAACTCATTAAAGGTGGTATGGTCAGTATAAACTTCTTTGATCATTTCACCCCCCGATTGGTATGGAGGTAACGCTTCCAGGAATTTCTCCTTCCCATAAAGAACGCCAATCCCCATTGGGGCATACATCTTATGACCGGAAAAACAGTAAAAATCACAATCGAGGTCATGCATGTCGGCGCCCAGGTGTGAGATCGATTGTGCACCATCGATCAATACAGGGATGTTGTATGTATGGGCATATGTAATGATTTCTTTTACCGGGTTAACCGTTCCCAGCACATTGGACACATGGGTGATGGCTATAAGTTTCGTTTTTTCGTTTACCATCTTTCGGAATGCATACATATCCAGTTCCCCGTTCTCATGGATGGGAATGAACTTTACTTTCGCACCTCTTTCTACGCACATCTGCTGCCAGGGTACAATGTTTGAGTGATGTTCCATGATGGAGATCAGTACTTCATCGCCGGGGGAGATATATTGTTTTCCGAAGGAAGATGCAACCAGGTTGATGGATTCAGTGGTTCCTTTTGTGAAAATGATCTCACAGGAAGAGGCGGCATTGATGAACCGCTGGACCAATTTCCGCGTATCCTCGTATGCTTCCGTTGCTCTCTGGCTCAGGAAATGTACGCCCCGGTGGATGTTGCAATTATCGGTCTCATAATATCCGGTGATTGCACGGATAACCTGGACCGGTTTCTGGGTCGAAGCAGCATTATCGAAATAAACCAGAGGACGGCCATATACCATCTGACGCAATATCGGAAAATCTTCCCGGATTTTATTTATTGGGAAAGGACACATGTTTACAATTTACGATTTACGATTTACGAATGAAGTTATAAAGTTTGTAAAGTTTGTAAAGTTATAAAGTTGTCACTTCATCACTTCATCACCTTATCACTTCTTCAAACCTTACTCATGTCAATATCAAACTCCATCGGGTGTTCCGGGGTACTGCAGTGGAGCACACATTGTTCACAGATCTGCAATTCGCCCTGGAGACGTTTTTTCACCATGTCTTCAATACGGAAACGAAGTTCCGGAATGGATATTTTGCCTACAATTTCATTGGCAAATGCAAACATCAGCAGCATCCGTGCGCTTTCGGGGCCGATCCCCCGCTGCATCAGGTAGAACATCGATTCGGTGTCGAGCTGTCCTGTAGTGGATCCATGACTGCATTTCACATCATCGGCATAAATTTCCAGGAATGGCTTTGAATAAACTTTCGCGGTATCCGTCAGTAAGATGTTCCGGTTGCCCTGGTAAGCATTGGTTTTCTGGGCATCTTTACGAACATAGACATGACCGTTAAAAACACCGGTTGAACTTTCATCCATGATGCCTTTGAACATTTCCTGGCTTGTGCAATCCGGAGCTGCATGATCCACATATACATGGTTGTCGACATGCTGCTTACGATCCATCAGGTATAAGCCGTAAATATTGGCGGTTCCATGAGGTCCGTTAAAAAGGACGCGGGTATTGTTCCGCAGCATTCCCCCGTTCAGGGTAATGAAATTCGAAACGAGTCCGGCATCTTTTTCCAACTGGAATTCCGTATTGCTGATCAGCGTGGAGTTGTTGTTCAGGTTCTGCAGCTTGTAATGATCCAGTAAAGCGCCTTCATCAAGGTGTACTTCTGTGACGATATTTGAAAAGCTGGCCTGGTGGTTATATGAATCATCGCAATGAACCAGTGAAAGCCGTGCATTTTTTCCCAGCAGGATCAGGTTCCGCGACTGGAGGAAAATGTTTTCATTGTGCTGGATCACATTGATCAGCTGGATGGGCTTGGTGCTGTGAACATTATCAGGAACATAGATAAAAATACCATCCTGGGCAAAAGCCGTATTCAGGTCGGTGAGGCTGTTTTTGCCGCTTCCGGTATATTTTCCGTAATGTTGCCCGGTGATCTCCGGGTATTCCTTGAATGCCTGTGCAAGACTTCCCAGGATCATGCCGTTCCCCAGCCTGATCAACGGAACATCTTTGGAAACATACCAGCCATTCAATTGCCCTATAATGGCTGTATCGAGATGCGGAATGTTGCAGCGGAAGATCTTTTGGACATCCATCCCGGGAAGGGGATGAAAAAAATAATCGTATTCTTTCCCCAGCCATTCTTTCAGGTCGGTATTCCGCCATTCTTCCATACGGATATTCGGAAATCCCAGCTCAGTGAAGGAATCAAATGCCTTCTGCCGGAGCCGGCTTACCCGTTCCGGGTCATTTTTGAAAATCTCCTTCCGGTTCTTCTCAAAAAGCGTGATCATCCTTTCTTTTGTGATGATCTTTTTGAGCTCTGTTGCCATTTTACCTGTCTTTTATCCGGAATGATTTATTCAAATTCTTTCTTGATCCAGTCATAGCCTTTTTCTTCCAGTTCAAATGCCAGTTCCTTATGCCCTGTCTTGACGATCCTTCCCTCGAAGAGCACATGCACAAAATCGGGAACGATGTAATCCAGCAAACGCTGATAGTGTGTGATGATTACGAAGGCGTTTTCCTTTGTACGGAGTTTATTCACGCCATTGGCTACGATGCGCAGAGCATCGATATCCAGCCCGGAATCGGTCTCATCGAGGATCGCCAGGGTAGGTTCAAGCATAGCCATCTGGAAAATCTCGTTCTTTTTCTTTTCCCCACCCGAAAATCCCTCATTTACCGAACGGTTGGTGAGGTTCGACTGGATCTCGATCAGGCGTTTGTTTTCCTCCATCATCTTCAGAAATTCGATTGCAGGAACAGGATCCAATCCCTTGTATTTCCGCTGCTCATTCATAGCAGTGCGCATAAAATTCGTGATGCTGACACCGGGAATCTCAACCGGATATTGGAAACCGATAAATATCCCTTCCCTGGCACGGTCTTCAATGGGCAGCTTCAACAGGTTCTTTCCTTTATAAGTGATCTCACCTTCCGTTACCTCGAAAACTTCCCTTCCGGCAATCACGGATGCCAGCGTGCTTTTGCCGGTTCCGTTGGGGCCCATGATGGCATGGATCTCTCCTTTATTCACTTCAAGGTTGATTCCCCTGAGGATCTCTTTTCCATTAATGGAAGCATGAAGATTCTTGATAGATAGTAACATCTTTCTTAATTTACGATTTGCGATTTTAGATTTACGATTGAATTTTAGATTTTGGATTTTGGATTTATAATATTTCGCTATTTCGCCATTTCGCTATTTTCTTATCCTACGCTCCCCTCGAGGCTGATTGACAATAGCTTCTGTGCTTCCACCGCAAACTCCATCGGGAGTTGTTTCAGCACTTCTTTTGCATAGCCGTTTACGATCAGTCCGATAGCGCTTTCCATGCCGATGCCCCGCTGCTGGCAATAAAAGAGTTGGTCCTCCGATATTTTTGAAGTCGTGGCTTCATGTTCCACGATGGAAGATTTGTTTTCCACCTGGATGTAAGGAAATGTATGTGCCCCGCATTTATCGCCAAGAAGCAAGGAGTCACATTGGGAATAATTCCGTGAATTGACGGCATTCTTCGCAATCCTCACCAATCCCCGGTAACTATTGTTGCCATGGCCTGCAGAGATGCCCTTGGATATGATGGTGCTTTTTGTATTTTTTCCAAGGTGCTGCATTTTGGTTCCGGTATCGGCTTGCTGCATATTGTTGGTTACGGCTACCGAATAAAATTCTCCTACCGAGTTATCTCCGAGCAGGATACAGCTGGGGTATTTCCAGGTAATGGCAGAACCGGTTTCCACTTGCGTCCAGGAGATCTTGGAATTGCTTCCTTTACAGATGCCTCTTTTGGTAACGAAGTTGAATATGCCTCCTTCGCCTTTTTTATTTCCGGGATACCAATTCTGGACGGTGGAATATTTCACCTGGGCATCCTTCAGGGCCACGATCTCGACAATGGCGGCATGAAGCTGGTTTTCGTCACGCTGGGGCGCTGTGCAGCCTTCCATGTAACTCACATAAGCGCCTTCCTCTGCAATGATCAGGGTTCGCTCAAACTGGCCGGTGTTAGCGGCGTTGATCCTGAAGTAGGTAGAAAGTTCAACAGGGCAGCGAACGCCTTTGGGAATAAAGCAGAAAGAACCGTCGGTGAATACGGCGGAATTTAGTGTGGCAAAAAAGTTATCAGTATAAGGAACCACCGATCCCATGTATTGTTTTATCAGGTCGGGATGTTTCTGAACGGCTTCGCTGAAGGAACAAAAGATAATTCCCAACTTTGAAAGGGTATCTGTGAAAGTAGTCTTGACCGAAATGCTGTCCATCACAGCATCCACGGCAACCCCGCTGAGTTTCTTCTGTTCTTCAAGGGAGATTCCAAGCCTGCTGAATGTATCCAGTAATTCCGGATCTACTTCATCCAGGCCGGCAAGTTGTTTTTTCTTTTTCGGGGCAGCATAATAGATAATATTCTGAAAATCGATGGGCGGAATTTTCAGGTTGGCCCATCCGGGCATTTTCATGGTCAGCCAGTGACGGTAAGCCTTCAGGCGGAATTCCAGCATGAATTCCGGTTCGTTCTTTTTTGCAGAAATAAAACGGATGATATCCTCATTTAACCCTTTCGGGGCCATGTCCGTTTCAATGTCCGTGATAAAACCGAATTTATAGTCACCCTGGGTAAACGAATCTATTATTTTGTTGGAGTCGGATTCCATTGAAAATCAAATTAGAATAAATCTAAACACGCATCGTATCAATTGGAAAAACAGCGTTTTTAGAGTGTAAAGGTACAAATAATTCACGAAATGGAAGACGGGGAATGATTTTTAAGGATCAATGTTAGCTGGCGAGTTAATGACTATTTTTCCCCATAGCCAATCAATTATTGTAGCCATGGAATAAAGACCAAGTATCTGTACTGAAATCATTGTCAGAACGGAATGCCTCTCAACTTCCAGGGCATCTGCATTATACATAAGAAATGCATTCAGTGTTGTTATAATAATCAGCAGAATGGGAAAGAAGTGCAGGAATTCATGGGTTCTGAATAATAACACCACGAGAATTATAAAGATAAAAACAAGAAAGACGGGGTGAAATAAAGGAAAACACTTATTCATGTATTGTGTATAACCTCTGGGCTGATCTGTATAACTAAATAAATTTGTCGAGAGCATTCTTTCCAGGTCCGGTTTCTTTTCTTGTAGCAAAAAGAAATATAAAGGATGGCTTAGCATGAACTTTTTATATGTTGAACTACCATGTTCATCCACCCATCGCCTGAAGGGCACATATTCAGGGTTTGTATAAAGGCCAAACACATGCCATTGATGCTCGGCGATATTAATATTTGTCCATGAGAATTCATTATAAAGTTTATCTGCCTGTGGCATTCCTTGTGTTCGAAACCAGTTATAATGTTCAGTATTTTTCATTATACGGAAAATGATTGAATTGATCAATGGTTTCCGGTATCTGTGCCCGACTATGGCGGATTGTTGTTGTATGAGAAATATCCCAATCCCAAGTCCTAAAAGTATGAGGACCCTGGGTAGAAACTTTCGGTCGATGAAGAAAAAATAACCCGAAAGAATAATATAGATCAAAAGAAGTATATATGGCCATTGATCCCGGGTCCCTGCCAGTAAAATAATGAAAAGAATATGTATCAGAAAGGATAATGTGGTTTTTTTCTTATACAACATAATTAATGAAGCAATCCAACAAAGCAGAAAGGAAATTTGCACGGATTCCGAAAGTATGTTTATGGTCCACCCGAGTATATTCCACCAGGACATAATAAGATACAAGAGTAACATGGTAAACAAACCAATGAATTTATTCCTGATTATCAAAACAAGGGCATATGCAAAGAATAATACACTTAGCCAATGAATGAGTTGTTGAACCCGGATGATTAGCACAGGATTACTGCCGGCAATTTTAAATATAAGCGGAACCGTAAAGGGTACAGATGAATAGGGTTCCACCTTATGAGTGAAGAAGAATTCTTTGTTTGTAAGTGGTATGCCTGATTGATACAGATAGGACTTGGGATCAAAAAAACCCTTCCACATTGGCGGATTCACATCGATTAATAGGGTCAGGAACAGAAAAACAATAAACAATCCAAGGTTAATATAATGAAGGTTAATTTTGTTTTGCATGGGTATTTCTAGTGGTTTGGTAAAGTATGCAGTAAGGATTGAGAAAAGGGAATTTTCTAATTAATATTCCTGAAAATTATGTTAAAAGGAACCTTACTACAAAATTAGGAAAAAAATTATTCAAACAGGTAATATAATATCCTGACCACTAAGGGGCCGGTAGTTCAAATATAGTATCACAAAGAACAACAGAAATCCATAAAATAATCCATTGGCCGAGTTGTGAATTGCTTTCAGATTGTATCTTTGACATAGAAACCACAACTTATCTATCTGCCTTCAATTATGAATTATTGTAATGAACCTTTTTTTGTATTTTTACAATCACATCGTTAAAAGATGAAAAAGCTGTACCTCCTTATTCTTTTTATATGCCATGGAATCATCCTTCAAGCCGGGATTGTTGAGAAAACATTTTACTTCAGTAATTATAAGATTGAATCCAAGGGTATCTATCAGATGGTGAATTTCGGGAACACTCTTCTTTCGGGAAAACCAGGAGAACCTATGTTACCCTGGCAGGAAGTTGTGCTGATGTTACCCCCCGGCGAGGTTGCAGGATCCATGGAGGCGATCGAAGAGAACCTGACTGCGATTCCCGGATCATTTTTACTCTATCCGCAACAACAGGTCCGGCCCATTTCATCTGATAAGCCTGTTGAATTTATCAGGAATGAGAAGGTTTATATGCAAACCATAATTTACCCTGGTCAGACAACCGGCAAGCTGATGACACAATACCTTAACGGGTTTGCATTCGCGCTTTCAACCTATACCCCGCTTCGTTATTATCCCTTAAAAAAACAATTATTTTATTACGGGAAGGTCACTATCCGGATTCACACACATCCCGATCCTGAATCTCATACTGCCCTGGATCCCTCATCTGCATCCCCAAATGTGCGCGCAAGGGTAAAATCCTTTGCCCAGAATCCCGAAATGCTGAGCAGTTATCCCGAACGGAAATCCCCATTGACAAATTACCAGTATCTGGTCATTTCACCGGTCAGCTTTAAAAACGAATTCCAGCCGCTGATCAATATGTATAGCGGAATGGGAATTTCAGTAAAGGTGGTGGCCCTGGATACTATTTTATCAAATTTCCCCGGATATGATGATCCGGAAAAGATCCGGAATTTTATCATCAATCAATATCAGAACTGTGGCATCGGATATGTCCTGCTTGCAGGCAATCCACCTTTGGTGCCTTGCCGGAAATTTTATTGTATCGTTTATTATGGCACCGGAGGGATAGAAGAAGAAAGCTATGATATTCCTGCCGATATTTATTATTCTGGATTAGATGGGAATTATGATGCAAACGGGAATCATACTTATGGTGAAGTGGCGGATAATCCCGATTTACTGCCCGATGTCGCGGTGGGACGTTTTACGGTGAATGATACAGCGGAACTTCACAGGATGATCCGGAAATCTATCGCTTATCAAACCAACCCGGTACTCGGTGAGTTTTGCCGACCGTTGCTGGCGGGTGAATATTTATACGCTGCCCCGCTGACCTTTGGTGGCGGTTACATGAACCTGCTTATCGATAACCATTCCGATTATGGCCACACTACGTATGGCATTCCATCAGCTACCAACAGGATCAATAAGCTTTACGATTCGCTTATCTCGCCGCCGTTAAATGTCTGGCAATGGGATCCTTCCCAGTTGCTGTCAAAAATAAACCAGGGAAATTCGTTTATCCATCACCTGGGGCATGCAAATACCACTTATATGATGCGACTTTATATGTCGCAGATCACCAATGCAACGTTTTCGGCAGTCAACGGAACCACACACAATTTCCAGCTGTTATATACCCAGGGGTGTTATGATGGCGCCTTTGATGACCCCGGAGGATGCATAGCTGCTAAAGCTGTCACGATCGATAATTTTCTTGTTGCCGGCATCTTCAACTCCCGGTATGGATGGTTTGATGAGGGAACCACGGATGGTCCCTCTGAACACCTGGAAAGAGAATTTGTAAGTGCAATGTATAACCCTACACTGCCCGAAAAACACATAGGCGCTGCTCATATGATCTCAAAGATCATGACAGCGCCATACATAGGGCTTCCTGGAGAATGGGAACCGGGAGCTCAACGCTGGTGCCATTATTGTTGCAACGTGTTCGGAGATCCGGCCCTGGAAATATGGACTGAAGAACCTTCCTCCTTTACAAATATTACCTGGACAGGGAACATTGATTCTGATTGGAATAAGGCAGGAAACTGGAACCTGTCTGTGGTGCCTACAACGTTATATGATGTGACGATTCCGGTCACTCCCAATCACCCGGTTATCACCGCT
>Ga0224525_1001073_pt1 | contig 10543 bp, 9 predicted proteins | sample CFST100metaG_FD_179874 | JGI IMG/M metagenome (GOLD analysis project Ga0224525, IMG submission 179874) | Peat soil microbial communities from Stordalen Mire, Sweden - C.F.S.T100 | ecosystem: Environmental > Terrestrial > Soil > Wetlands > Peat | place: Sweden: Norrbotten County, Stordalen Mire...
GAAGAAGATTTGCAAAGAAGACGGGAGAAAATTCACAACAACTATTAATAATTAAATTAAATGAGTACAACAGAGAATCCTAAAAATACCGGAGCCCGTGCAAGTATAGCCAGTAAATTCAGAAAAACATTCAGATGGATTCTGACCCTTTTGTTGGTATTTCTGGCTGCCTTTGTTTATATGAAGTATTTCTTTACTTACAGCGAAGGTTACAGAGCAGGGCTGCTGCAGAAGTTTTCACATAAGGGAGTTATCTTCAAAACCTATGAAGGCGAAATGGTCCTTAGCAGCGTTTCGTCGAACCGCGATGTTGCAATAGCATCAGAGAAGTTCCTCTTCACGGTCACCAATAGAAGCCTTGTCAGGGAATTTGACACACTTCAGGGTTCAACGATCATTGTTCATTACAGGCAGATGAAAAGCTCTGTATTCTGGAGGGGCGATTCTCAGTATCTGGTCGACAGCGTAAAAGAAAAAAAATAGTAGCTGTAATTTCTACATCACTTTTTTCAGGATTGCCATAACGCCGCGGATAAAAGTAGCGCTATCTTCTCCATGAACTAATAATTACAATTCCTCCTGAATTTATCAGGAATATTTATTTTTATCTTTGAAAGGATAACGAAGCCTGAAGTTCGCCGGCATTGCCAATCAAGCAATGCTCAATGTGAATATTATGATTTTTAGTAATAGATTTTAACTTAATACTGATTGCCATGAAAAGCAAGCTAATTGCATCTGTTTTCTTATTGTCAATATTTTGCATAACTGCCTTCGGGCAGGTGACTGAAACCGAGAAAACCCTCAGGTCGCTTGCTGCAGATACAACCCAGGGATGGAAATCGGGGGGAGTCGCTTCTCTTAATCTGGCACAGACATCCCTTACCAACTGGGCTGCAGGGGGACAGAATTCTTTTACTGTTAACGGAATCTTCAGCGTTTTTGCTAATCTTAAAAAAGGCAAATCCCGCTGGGATAATTCATTGGACATTGGTTATGGTCTTTTAAAAGAGGGGAAGAATAGTTCCTACAGAAAAACTGATGACAGATTTGACTTCTTATCAAAATACGGACGGGAGGCTTTCAAAAATTTCTACTATGCCACCCTTCTGAACTTTAAAACCCAGATGGCCCCTGGCTACAATTATATCAATGATTCTACAAAGGCAAAAATATCAAATCTGTTTTCTCCGGCATACCTTTTACTTGCCCTCGGAATGGATTATAAACCTAATGCTTATTTCAGTGCATTCATCGCACCGGTGACTGTAAAATTTACTTTTGTCTGCGATACAGCACTTTCTAATGCAGGTGCATTCGGGGTAAAACCAGGAGAAAAGTCATTGAGTGAATTTGGTGGATATTTAAGAATCATATATTCGAAGAGCGATTTCAAAAATGAACTCATGAAAAATGTCTCTTTTACTTCCAAAGTCGATCTGTTCTCCGACTATCTTAAAAATCCTCAGAATATTGTTGTGAACTGGGAAAACCTGATTACAATGAAAATCAATAAGTACATTTCCGCCAACTTCAATACTGACCTCATTTATGATGATAAAATCAAAGTGCCTTATGATAAAAATGGTGACGGTAAAATAGTTGCCGGCGAATCTGTTGGATCAAAAGTTCAATTCAAGGAAATCTTAGGCGTAGGATTTTCATGTAAATTCTGATAAATTACAACCCGAAACAATTAACTTAACTATTAACCATTAACTAATTACCAATTACTAAAACCTTACATTATGAAACTAGTTGATGAATTCAAAGCCTTCGCAATGAAAGGCAATGTTGTCGATATGGCTGTCGGTATTATCATTGGCGCTGCCTTTGGCAAAATCATATCATCAGTTGTAAGCGACATCATCATGCCACCTCTTGGACTTATCATTGGCGGCGTAAATTTTACCGATCTTAAATTAGTCATGAAGGCAGCTACAGACACACATCCTGCTGTTACCTGGAATTTTGGAAATTTCCTTCAGGTTACTTTTGATTTTTTAATTGTCGCTTTTGCTGTATTTGTGATCATTAAAGCTATTAATGCAGCTAAAAAGAAGGAAGAAACAGCCCCTGCAGCTCCTCCTGCACCTTCAAAAGAAGAGATCCTTCTTACAGAGATACGCGACCTGCTGAAAAAATAAAATGTCATTAAATCACATTATAGGGACATACAGTTATATGTCCCTTTTTTATTCCCCTGCGATGGATTTATTGTTATAAATTTACCATACAAATATCAGTACGATGAAATTTAATATACTCAAACTTATAATTGCAATTTCCTTTATGCAACTATTGAACACATCGTTACTTATAGGCCAGAACACGCAATCACCTTTGAAGATTTGGTTCAACAAACCGGCAGATACCTGGAATGATGCTCTCCCTGTAGGAAATGGAAGTCTCGGAGCAATGGTTTTCGGTAATGTGGAAAATGAGAGACTGGAACTTAATGAAGGATCTGTCTGGACCGGAGGTGAACGATGGGATGCTAATCCCGATGCACTGAAAACGCTGCCAAAAGTAAGACAGCTGCTTTTTGAAGGAAAATATAAAGAGGCTGAAGCTCTGGCACAGAAAGGTATTCTCAACTATAAACCCGGAAACCCGGCCGCCTCGTACCAGGCTCTCGGTGACATCTATCTGAAGTTCGGGAAGCAGGGCGAAGTATCAGATTACAGGCGCGAGCTCGATATAAATGAAGCTATAGCCAGGGTATCATACAATGCAGGAGGAGTGAATTATCTGCGGGAAATATTCTCCAGCCATCCCGGTCAGGGTCTTGTAATGAAGCTCACTGCCGACAAGCCGGGGGCACTTACATTCACGCTTAAATTATCCCGCGAAGGAGCAAAACCTGAAATATCAGCAAGCGGAAATGATATCGAAATGCATGAGCATGTGGGCAATGGATACGGTGTCAATATGTTTGCCAGGCTGAAGCTCACCGCTTCAGGAGGGATGACAGCCTCAGGCGGAGATACTATAAGGGTGGAAAAAGCTGATGAGGTTACAATATTTCTGACAGCTGCAACGGATTATTTCGGAAAAGATCCTGCAGTGATAACTTCCGCCAGGATGGAAGACTTGGCAAAACGCACCTATTCTGATATCAAAAATGAACATATTGCTGATTACCAGTCATTATTCAACCGTGTATCAATCGATCTGGGCTCAAGCGATGGAAATTTCTTTACTACTGATGCCAGGGTTGCTGCCATGCAAAATGGTTATGCTGACACTGATCTTATAGAATTGTATTACCAGTTCGGACGATATCTTCTCATCAGCAGTTCTCGTCCCGGAGGCCTGCCTGCAAACCTTCAGGGTATCTGGGCCGATGGCCTTCATCCGCCATGGAGCGCCGATTATCACATCAATATAAACATTCAGATGAATTACTGGCCGGCCGAAATAACAAACCTGAGTGAGACAGTAGAACCTTTCATCGACTTTATCGATGCCTTGCGTCCAAATGCCCGCAGAACGGCCAGGCAGGTTTATGGTATGAACGGCATTGTAGCACATTATACAACTGACCCCTGGCATTTCACAGAACCTACCGGTGCCATCAGGTATGGTATGTGGCCAATGGGCATTGCATGGAGCTGCCAGAATATCTGGGATCACTACCAGTTTGGCGGTGATAGGGAATACCTCAGAACAAAATCATATCCTGTAATGAAGGAGGCTGCGCAATTCTGCATGGACTGGCTTATCACTGACCCAAAGACAGGATTCCTTGTTTCAGGACCATCCATTTCACCTGAGAATAGTTTCAATAGCCCGGGAGGAGGAAGCGCCAGCATGGTCATGGGGCCAACAATGGACCATATGATAATCCGCGATCTCCTTCAGAATACGATAGATGCCAGCATTCTGCTTGACACAGACAAGCCTTTCAGAGCAAAGATGGAGAAGACTCTTGATAAACTTGCACCCACAAAAATCGGTACTGACGGACGGATAATGGAATGGCCGCAGGAATTTGAAGAACAGGAACCCGGGCACAGGCATATTTCACATCTTTACGGGCTTCATCCGGGGAACCAGATAACGCAGCAGAAGAATCCCGAATTGCTTGAAGCTGCCAGGAAGACAATTGAATACCGGCTTGCTCATGGCGGAGGACATACCGGATGGAGCCGGGCTTGGATCATCAACTTTTATGCCCGCCTTAAAGACGGAGAAAAAGCATACGAAAATGTAATCGCTCTCCTTACAAAATCGACGATGAGTAACCTCTTCGATAATCATCCTCCATTCCAGATCGATGGAAATTTTGGAGGTACTGCAGGTATTACTGAAATGCTTTTGCAAAGTCATGCCGTAGAAGTTGAATTGCTGCCGGCGCTCCCTTCTGCCTGGAAAACCGGGCATATTTACGGGATAATGGCCCGGGGTGGATTCGAGGTCAATATTGACTGGGAAAACGGAACGCTTAAAGAGGCAAGGATAACATCAAAGCTGGGCAACCCGCTGAAACTTTCTTATCATGGAAAGATGGCAGAGATGAAAACTACGGAAAAGGGCAAGTCCTATATCTTTACTGAAGGTGTTTCAGAATTAGTAAATAACTGATGGAAACAGTAATCAGAACTGAAAATCTGTCAAAGCATTATGGTAAGCTGAAGGCTGTCGATAATGTTTCGATAAATGTCAACCATGGCGAAATCTATGGATTCCTGGGGCTCAACGGAGCAGGGAAAACAACAACTATCAGGATGCTTCTTGGAATGGTAGGATCAACGACGGGAGCAGCTTATCTGAATGGTGTAAAAGTAACTCCTGGCAACCCGTCCATGTGGAAAGATATAGGCTACCTTGTTGAAGTGCCTTATTCATATCCCGACCTTACAGTCAGAGAAAATCTTAATCTGATCAGACACCTGAGAATGATAAAAGATCCCGGATGTGTTGATCTCATAATCGATAAGCTCAATCTGGGGCAATACAGTGATATAATTGCAAAAAACCTATCTCTTGGCAACTCACAGAGGCTGGGGCTTGCAAAAGCCATGATACATAATCCGTCGCTTCTTCTTCTCGATGAGCCGGCAAACGGGCTTGATCCGGCAGGTATAGTCGAGATCAGGGAAATGCTGATAGACCTTGCTCTTAATAAAGGCGTTACAGTATTCATCTCAAGTCATATTCTCGGTGAAATATCGAAGTTTGCCACTCGTATCGGTATCATTCATGAGGGAGTGCTCCTTCATGAATCTTCAGTAAGTGATATGGAAAACCAGAGAAAAGTTTGTTTGCAGATAAAATCCAAAGATATAATGGGTGCGGGAAATATACTGGAAAAGAGTGGATTCTCCAATGTTCTGACAGATGAAGGTGTTCTGGAGATAAAAGATAAAGAGGCAGTTTCATATCCGGAGAAGATTTCTTCTATTCTTGTAAACTCAGGATTCCCTCCTTCTCTGGTCAAAGTTGAAGAGGAAGATCTTGAAACATTTTTTCTCAGGGTAATTAAGATGAAGGGAGGTGAACGATGAAAGAGCTTGCTGCAGCACTTTATGTTGAGATGAACAAAGCCCTGAAATCAAAGATGTTATGGGGAACATTCATATCTTTTGCATTTATCTCCTTTATGCTTGGCTTTATGATGCTGATTGCAAAGCATCCTGAAATTGCAGGCAATTCAGCCATCCTGAGCACAAAAGCTTCTTTTATAGCAAAAGCTGACTGGCATGTATTTTTCGGACTCATGCTTCAGATGGCCCTTATTCTTGGGCTGGTTGGTCCGGCAATAGTGACAATATGGGTTTTTGGCAGGGAGTATTCCGACAGGGTGATCAAAGATCTGCTTGCTCTTCCAGTGTCACGTGTAAATATTGTTCTGGCAAAATTCGTCATTGCCTTCACCTGGAGTCTTCTGCTTATGAGCCTTCTTTTTGTATGCGCACTAGTGGCAGGCCTTGCAGTTCATCTTGATGGCTGGAGCAGTGAATTTATGTTGAAAAATTTAAGGATCTATTCAGTAAGTTCACTGATGACAATACTCCTGTTCCCTGTTATCTCTCTTATAACTTGTATCAGCAGGGGTTATCTTCTGCCTGTTGGAATTACTATCCTTCTCCTAATTTCAACACAGTTTCTTTTTCTTGGTCTGCCATCAATAACGCCTTATTTCCCCTGGGCGATTCCTGGTCTGATCAGTGGGGTTTCCGGACCATTCAGCCCGAAGCCGGAAATAATAAGTTATGTGATCCTCGGACTCACAACAATCGTGGGGATCGGCGGTACAGTTGCCTGGTGGCGGTATGCCGATCAGCACTGAAAAAGTTAACTGGATGGTATACGAATAAAGTAACAATATAATTAAAACCATATATATGAAGTCCTTTTTATCTCAGGAAGCATTAGAAATACTGAAAACCATTACAAAAGACAGATCAAGGACCAATCTGCTGAAAAGGTATGAGCAGGATGCTCTCGTTTTTTTAGTTCAGCGTATCCCTTCCTGGATTAAATCAGATATGCTCACCTTTATAGGATTTATGGGAAGTCTGACTGTATTGTTAAGTTTCATTTTAGCAACTTATATCAACAAAGATTATCTTTTACTTGGAATTCCGGGATTTGGAATAAACTGGTTCGGCGATTCCCTTGATGGCAGGCTTGCATACTTCCGCAACCAACCCAGAAGATGGTATGGATTCTCTCTCGATCTTACAGTCGACTGGCTGACCACCATTATAATAGGTTGCGGATATATGATTTATACAGATGGCAATTGGAAAATTCTGGGATTCGGGTTTGTTGTCCTTTATGGCTGGGCTATAATAACTACCCTGTTAAGATATAAAGCCACCGGGAAATATACCATTGATTCCGGTCTGGTCGGACCAACAGAAGTAAGAATAATTGTTTCCGCCATCTTAGTGGCTGAAGTGCTTTTAAATGGATCTATCATATATTCTGCAATATTTGTATGTGCCATTTTATTTATCGTCAATATTTTCAGCACAATAAAGTTGCTCCGGCTGGCTAATAATCTGGATATAGAAGAGAAAGAAAATAAGCTGAATGAATAAAATAATAACCGAAGAAACAGAAATGAATACTATCCCCGGAAAAGAGAAAAAGCTTTTTGGATTTAACAGGAACATCCTTTTTACAGGGTTGACCAGCTTTCTTACGGATACCTCAGTAAAGATGGTTTACTCGGTAATGCCTATGTTCCTTCTCTCAATCGGCGCTTCAAAAACAAGCTTGTCATTGATTGAGGGAATTGCCGAGAGCACTGCCGCGCTGGTAAAAACTCTATCGGGTTTCTGGAGCGATAAGATTGGCAGGAATAAACCATTTATGCTTATTGGATATGGAATTTCTGCTCTGATAATCCCGCTATATTCGTTTGTGATTTCGCCCTTGCAGGTTTTATACCTTCGCTTTATCGAGAGATTTGGCAAAGGCATCCGTACTGCTCCGCGCGACAGTCTTGTTGCAGGATCGGTGTCAAATAAAGAGACAGGTAAGAGCTTCGGGCTGCAGAAAGCAATGGATAACAGCGGAGCAATAGCAGGCCCGCTGGCTGCATTTGCGCTATTGATCTTTTTCCCCTTAAATTACCGGCTTATATTCCTGCTGGCCGGGATACCGGCATTTCTTAGCATTTTCGTTATTATCTTCGGCATTAAAGAGGCCAAAAAAAATAAGGAAAGCCTGTTTAAAAAATTTCACTTTAAAGATTTTCCGCCGAAATTTTATCTTTTTCTGGCTATCATTTTCATTTTTACTCTCGGCAATTCCACTGATGCATTACTTTTGGTCAAGGCCAATGAGGTTGGGGTAAAGGTTGCATTTATTCCGCTTGTTTACCTGGTCACAAGCATTGTTTCAGTGTTACTGGCCATTCCATTAGGTTCGCTTTCTGACAGAATCGGAAAAGAAAGAATCCTTGTTGCCGGATTTCTGATTTATGCAATAGTCTATTACGGCTTTGGAGTTACCGGAAGCGTGGCTACCATTATATTTCTTTTTGCATTGTATGGTTTGTATTCAGCAGCAACCGACGGGATACAAAAAGCATTTATTTCTGATATGATCGACAGTAACAAGCAGGGCACAGGACTGGGAATTTATAACGCTTTGCTGGGAATAACGCTATTGCCGGCAAGCTTAATTGCAGGAATACTCTACGATAAGGTCAATTCACACATCCCATTTTATTTTGGAGCCGTAACGGCAATAATTTCAGCCATTCTGATGTTATTCTTTATCCGCAGAGAAAAAATGATTCTTAAAAGTAAAAAGTCAAATATAATTCCTTAAACAAATGACAAAAATTGATCTTACAAAAGCAGCTTATATATTTGATGGATTGACGGATAAAAATTTGCCGGACGATGTCGTTGCAGTGATCAATTCTCTTTTGATAACAGAGAATCTTTATTTGTCAGCCACTCGTGAAATCACAACGAAGCTCGAAAATCTTAATGATGAATTCAAGCATGCAAAGGATCGTAATCCGATACATCAGATAAAAGCCAGGGTCAAAACACCAACAAGCATTATAAATAAGCTGTCGCAGCGTGGCCTGGACCTCAGTGTTGAATCGGCCAGGGAAAACCTAACAGATATAGCTGGCGTTCGTGTAATTTGTTCCTACATCGACGATATTTACCTTATTGCTCACCTTCTGACTTCACAGGATGATATTAAAGTGATCCGCAGATCCGATTATATAAAAAGTCCAAAACCAAACGGATACCGGAGCCTCCACCTGATTGTCACTGTTCCCGTATTTTTGTCGGAGACTACTGAAATTGTCAAGGTTGAGGTCCAGATACGTACGATCGCAATGGATTTCTGGGCATCGCTTGAACATGATCTGTCATATAAGCTTACCGAAGGAAAAACGGATAACCTCACAATGGAATTAAAAGATTGCGCTGATATCATTTCCAATATTGATCTGAAAATGCAGCGCTTGTATAACGTTACAATACCTTCAAAAAGCACGGATAAATATAATCCCTCATTATTATGATCCGGGCATTATTTTGATAGAGTAAGATATTAGTTTCAGCTGAAAAATTAATTTTATATCCAATTTTTTTTGAAACAATATCAGAATTACTCCGTCTTTTACAAAAACCTTGATTATCACTTCTGGAAAATAATATGACCAAAACTAAAACGGCTGTCATAATCGGTGCCGGCATAGGAGGAATTGCAACTGCCGTTTACCTGGCAAAAAACGGTTATGAGGTATGCGTCCATGAAAAGAATTTATCCTACGGAGGACGGTGTGGACAACTGATCCGCGATGGATACCGGTTCGACCTGGGAGCAACGATGCTTCTAATGCCCGGCGTTTACCGCCAGGTATTCGGTGAGCTTGGCATTAGCCTCGAAGAAGGAAAAGATATTGTTCCCCTGAAAGACCTGTACACTATCTGGTTCGACAACGGGGAAAAGATAGACTTTACTTCCGATGAAACAAGGATGAAAGAGCAGCTCGAAAAGATAGAGCCGGGAAGCTTTGAAAAATCAAAAAAATATGTGACGGCGGGTTATAAGATCTTCAGGCTCGGAATGGATAAGCTTGTTGGACGAAATTTCTATAACATCTTCCAGTTTGCAAACTTTAAAAACATTGGCCTTCTCATAAGGCTCAAGACTTATATCTCTAACTGGAATTATGCCAGGAAGTTTTTTCACCATCCCCACCTGATGATGGCCTATACCTTTCAGAACATCTATGTAGGGCAGAGTCCCTTCAACTCCCCGGCACTTTTCTCTATGGTGCCGGCAGCAGAGCTTACCGAAGGATCGTTCTTCCCGCACGGAGGAATGTACTCAATCGTTGAGAAGCTTTTCAATGCCGCCAAATCGCATGATGTAAAGTTTTATTTCAACAGCAGCGTGACGAAGATCAATATTGAAGGGAAAAATGCAAAGGGAATCATGCTCGAAGATGGCAGCGAAATAAAGGCAGACATAATTGTAGCTAATGCTGATCTGCCTTTCGTCTATCGCAATCTCCTTCCCGACAGGAGAAAGTCGGCAAGGATTGACAGGATGAATTACTCATGCTCCGCAATATGCTTTCACTGGGGACTTGACAAAACTTATCCTGAGCTTAAGCATCACAATGTATTCCTTTCCGACAACTTCAGGGAGGGGCTTGACAGGATATTCATTGATAAAACACTCGGCGATCAGCCTAGCTTCTATCTTCATGCTCCGGTCCGGTCCGACCCTTCAGCTGCTCCTGAAGGCCATGATACTCTATCCATTGTTGTCGGAGCCGCTCATATCGACAAGACGAAGGATCAGGACTGGAACCTGCTCAAGCAAAAGACGCGCGCCGCAGTTATTGAACGGCTCAGAAAGCTTGGACTGACAGATATTGAAGAGCATATTAAATTCGAGATCTGTTACACGCCGGAGAGCTGGGAAACAGTCTGCAATATCACGAGAGGATCGGTTTTTGGCAGTCTCGGCCACAACATGATGCAGATGGGATATTTCCGCCCGCACAACCGTCACGATAAATATCATAATCTCTATTTTGTAG
>Ga0224525_1001080_pt1 | contig 10510 bp, 13 predicted proteins | sample CFST100metaG_FD_179874 | JGI IMG/M metagenome (GOLD analysis project Ga0224525, IMG submission 179874) | Peat soil microbial communities from Stordalen Mire, Sweden - C.F.S.T100 | ecosystem: Environmental > Terrestrial > Soil > Wetlands > Peat | place: Sweden: Norrbotten County, Stordalen Mire...
TAGTACCCTGCGATTGATAACTAAAGGTAGTAGCCGGTAAAGTGGTAACGTTGCTAGAATCATCATATCCTGATTCGGTAATCGAACTTAGTACGGATCTGGTACCGTTCGCTCCATTGCCATATGTCATAACATATTTATGGGCTAATACGCTATTTGTTTTAGTATCAATTTCATTGATACGGTAATTGGATTTTACGCTAAATCCTGTTTTATACTGTATTGCATTGTCAGTGCGTGATTGTCTTAAAAAATCCACTTCAAAAACACCATCGGTAGTACCATTACCAGTATAAACAATGCTTGCAGGGTAAATTTGTCCAGCATCCTTGTAGTAGGTGTACTTGACGTAGTTATCATTAGTATCGCGAACTTCCTGTAACATCCACTTGTAAATTTTCGTATTATCGTTAGGATTATCTTGTCGACCAGCAGTTGTATTGCCAAATGTGTAGACAGTACCGTTTTTATCTTTTACCGTCCACGAATTACTTGAATAAGTATAATTAAGAAAATCGCCATTATCCACTTTTGCGCCCCAAGTATTTCCACTTATAAGTAAAAGCTCGCCTGATAAGGATGAATTAAAATAGTTTTGAGAGTAAAGCTGATCAGATCCCTTGCGATTAATCCTTTCAATATATGGAATGCTTGATGACCATCCATAGCCAAAAATAGACTCTTCCTCGGGATTTTGGTTATTATATGTCAATTCCAAATCCGGCTGCATATCATTTCTTCCCGGCGGAACAACTATTGGAAATTTATAAATAAGCGCACCGGATGACTGGTCAGTTTCAGGTACAAGCTGCTTAAGTGTAGACTTAGGAATACCATATTCTTCAGACTGAACCGTTATACTCGACATGCTGTTCATTGTTTGAGCGATATTTGCAGATCCCAATTTTGAACTGCTAGCATCTTTCGTCTTATCGCTGTCAATCGATTTAGTATCGGAAATTTTATCGTTCGCAGATTGATCAACGTTTTGGTCAATTGAAGTATTTCCCAAAGAAGAATCACTTACCGCAGGCACACTATCGGAACTTGTAGCTGAAGTATCTGGAACGGCCGCAACAGAATCACCGCCATCCGATTCAGCAAAAACTGGTAATAGTGGCATCAATAAAAACAAAAAAACTAACATGATACCTGTTAGCTGACGTAAACGAAACACATTTAATTTTTTCCGCACAGGCCTCCGAAGTAAAAGCATAGTTTTGTAATTAAAAAATTAAAAGCTGAAACTATCTTGCTTTTAGATTAATATATGTTATAAAATGTGTCAAATATCATACAACATTTCATATATTTTAGCATGTCTAAACTATTTTTTTTCGAGTTATTTAATCACAATCACCTTATTCTTCAATAAAATCTCGCCATTTAGGCAGGTAAGCAAATCTCGTTTCTCTTGATCATCTCCCTCTTTTAATAAAAATTTGATGTAGTTCTTAACATCGACGTCGCTTACGTCGATGTTATCGTTTTTGCCAGTTGCCATCATTTGGAATTTCTTAAATCTCTTGATTTCTCCCTGAATTTTATCTTGAATAGAGACTTTTTTAAAATCCAATTTATCAATTTGTTTTTGTAATTGTTTAATCAAGTCTTCTTCGCTGATATAGCCCGATTTACAATTCTTATCTTTTGCTTTAGTGCATCCATAATAAACATGACGGTTATAGCCGCCATCTTTTAATTTCTTAAATTTTTCCGTGGCTGAAATTCCCGAACCGCATAAACCGCACTTCATTACTTTAGTAAAGGCAAATTCAATATTCTCTCGTCTGAGCAGTTGAGAATTCTTCATTTGTTCTTGAACTAAATCGAATAATTCTTTAGTGATTATCGGTTCATGTTTCCCCTGATACCAGTTACCACTACCACGAGGATATTCAAAAGGGCCATAATAGAAGGTATTTTCTAGAAGTCGATAAATATTACCGAGACTTAAATGTTTTTTGCCTAAAGCTGTCCTAAAGTTTAAATCAAACCTAAGCCAGTTATAAAGCTTTCGACCGGACCATTTTTCATAAGCAACTTTCTCAAACATTTGCTTTATTACCGGCCCCCTATCTAGATCAACTAAGCATTGTCCTTTATGATCAACTCGCTTTTCTTTAAAGTTTAGGCATTTTACCAGTTCAAAGTTCCGGCAATCTCCGCCAAACATAAAGACCATACGTTATTAGTATGGTTTTTATGTTTGTCTAGAAAATCGGAACAATCTCATGCAAAGAAGTATCAACATTTTTTATTTTACATTTCTCCTCTTTATATCCACATGAAAGATCCAAGCCGCTGATTGAAATCTTTTCCCAAGAAGCGTAAAATAAATATAAGCTTATTTTATACAATAATTATACTCGCATGGTTACTTATGCCTATATTATCCTATTTTCCTGGTTGACGTTTTTTCTCATTTGGACTGTTGGTTCTTTCAGTGTCAAACGCGACATTCGCGGCGGCAGAGCTTCCTCGCTATTCGCACGCTCTTGGCCGCTCCGTACCGGGCTTATAATTTTGGGCATATTTGCGGCAGCACGCATCCTGACAGACACTGCACGCTACACAAATCGCAGTTTGTTTTCCACCAACAACTTCTTCGCACCTTCCGCGCTCCAAGGTTGGATTGCCGCCCTCCTCACAGTGCTCGGCATTGCCTTTGCTATCTGGGCGCGCATTCATTTGGGGAAAAACTGGAGCTCTTCTCCGGCAGTGAAAGAAGGACACGAACTTGTAACCAGCGGCCCTTATCGCTATGTGCGCCACCCCATCTATACCGGACTTCTTGTGGCCGCTTTCGGCACCGCACTTACCGGCACTTATTTCGGACTCGACGTATTTTTTGTCTATTTGATCTTGATTTTTTCCCGCCTCAATAAAGAAGAAAAAATTATGCTTGAGCTTTTTCCCGGCCAATATCCGGCTTATCAGACACGCACCAAGCGCCTCATCCCTTTCGTATGGTAATCGAGTTATGCATTTCAAAATATTTTATATTATTTCCAGAAATTAAATGAGTACAGTAAATGAAGACAACAAACGATTTAAAGTTAATAAGAAGAAATTTCTAATAATACTTTCTATAATTGCCACATCCGCCCTGCTTATATATGCTTCCCTCTTAATCTATATCAGCAACAAGGCGCAGCAGGATACGAAAGTAAAATCAGATGTTATATTAGTCCTGGGTGGCCATGCCATCAGCGGCATTTCCTGCTATGACCCCATATGCCAGCAAGGCTTTGTCCCAAAGCCTCATTATAATCCTTGCCTGGTTGCACGAGTAGATCATGCGGTTTCTCTCTACAAAAACCACTACGCTCCCAAAATTCTTATGTCCGGGGGAACCGACAAAGAAACCAATGTAAACGAAGCAGAAACCATGAAAAAAATCGCTATCGAGGCCGGTATTCCCGAAACGGATATTTTAGTAGAAAAAGAATCGACCTCAACCTACGAAAACTTCGCACTATCTCAAAAAATAATCAATGAAGCCGGCCTGCATTCAGTCATCATAGTCACAGAGCCTTACCATAATGCCAGAGCCGAACTAGTGGCCTCGAAATTACATTATAAATACTCTTTGTCTCCGGCCATAGAGAGTACATGCTGGGATCAAGATAAAGATAAGCCTTTCACTAATAGGGATTCTAGCAGAGAAGCTTTGGCTTTGATTGTCTATAAATTCTTAAATAGAATATAAACTACAGCTATCCTAATCTATTTTATTTTTCTCTTTGGGAATTGCGGATCGTAGACTATCTTAATATCTTGGTAAAAAGTATATTCGCACTTATTTCCGGTATTTTTCTCCCATTCTTTAATAACGTGAATTATAGATTTCATAGCCAACAGCAGGCACTGCAAATCGTCAACGCCACAAGAATGACTATGCTTTTCAGAATCCGGAGTGTACACCGACCACGTTACTTTTCTGCTTCCGGGAGACAGATCTTCCGGAGTATTTATAACAACAGTAACAAATCCAAACACATCTTTAATCGGATATTTTGCGGTAAGCATATTCAGCAGATTTTAATAAATTACTTCGCACAGATAAAATATTTTTTAAACTGAACATATAATGTAATTATAGCATTTTTTTAAAAGATATGCAGCAAAATAATTAATATTTTAGCATCATATAATAACTTAACTATCAAACGTTTAACCTGATTATGCCGCACCTTATAAATAACACCACAAAAGCAGTATTTTATTTTTACTGCACTAAGGTTTTATTGTACAATTTAAATATAAATTCCATCATAAAACGAACTAATATGAAAACCGAGACACAAAAAAATATGAAAGAACTCGAACTTTCACAAGCATTCAAGCTCATCGAACCCGGACCGGTCGTGCTGCTGACGACCGCGCACAAGGGAAAAATGAACGTAATGACAATGAGCTGGCATATGGATATTGATTTCACCCCGATCATCGCGTGCGTCGTGAGCGAGGGCGACTACAGTTTCGAAGCGATCCGTAAAACCAAGCAGTGTGTCATCGCCATTCCAACTGTCGACATGATGAAAAAAGTGGTGGACATCGGCAACTGCTCCGGCGCCGACATGGATAAATTCAAAAAGTTCAACCTCACTCCCCTGCCAGCCCAAAAAGTCAGCGCACCGCTCATCGCCGAGTGCCTGGCAAACATCGAATGCCGCGTTATTGATACGAGGCTCGTGAACAAATACAACCTCTTTATCCTTGAAGGAGTCAAAGTCTGGATCGACCCGAAGCGCAAAGAGCGCCGCACATTCCACGCTGGCGGCGACGGAACTTTCACCGTGGACGGCCGGACCGTCGACCTCAAAAAAAGGATGACGAAGTGGAAGGATGTGATATAAAATATTTCAAGTCAGCAATATAAACAACTGTCAGCTAAAAGTGCAGCATTAACCTGCCCCCCCCCCACTTTTCTCGTTAAAGAATCTGATCTTAATGAATGGATAAAATTTTAAAAGCGCCGACTGCTAATGAGCTAAAGTAATCACAAACATATTTATCATTATGTAGTTTATACAATTTTATAGCAAAAGGTCTTAAATATGGCAAACAACATAACTACAAGAAGTCATTATCTTCCACGCACTTATCTTAAGCATTTTCTTACCAATGACTCCCTTTTTATGTATATGAAAGGTGAGAAGTTTTTTAAAAACGACCCCGATAAAGAAAAACGCATTTTAGAAGTTAAAGGAGAAAAAGGACTTTTGAATATAGGATTGGAAAAAAATTTATACCAGATTGAAGCCCCCGGATTTTCTGCAAATGATATCGAAGAAATATTTAAAGAATACGGGGAAGATTTTCTTGATGACATAATTTTAAAGATCAGAGGAAAACAAATTGGCGAAGCGATAGATCAAGAAATTAAAAATAAGCTATCTATTTTCCTCGGCGCCATGAGAGTTAGAACACCTTTGTTTAAGTGGGAAACAGAGGAATCGTCCAATACATTTTCAAAGCACTTAGTAACACGTCAAATGGAAAATATTAGCACCGCTGAATTAAAAAAAGAAATGGAGGGTGCCGGAAAAAAATACACCGAAGAACAAATTGAAATTGCTCGCAGAACACTTGTTGAAAAAAAATATGAACTAAAGTGGCCCAATTCCTTCTTTTTAAAATTTGCCCTTTCAGGTCTAGAAATGCATGCTGATATTTTTCATGATATGAAAATGACTATTCTAATGAATAGCAATAGTCGCTATTTTATCACCTCGGATAATCCGGTTGTTTATTTTGTACCAAAAGAGAAAGTGAACTTCTATAATGCACCAAAAAGTTTGATAAGCCCTCACACTGAAGTATTTTTCCCATTAACAAGAGATATTGCAATTCATTTGTCTAGAAAAGAAGAATTAAAAGAACTGATTATGGATGCAAAACGAGATATCGTAGATATATTCAACTATAATGTTTCATATAATTCTTTCAATTTTATTTTTTCACCAATTAAGATGAATTCATTAAATGAATTCGTGGAGTCATATATTCCTTATCCATTCCGAATAGTGATAAAATAAAATTTTAATCAAAAGTATTTTACTTTTTTACTTTTTTCAATACTTATCTTATACTTAATTAAGAGTAGAAATACATAGAATATATGAAATTCATACCCAAAAGAGACAAATATAGGTCCGCCCGCGGGGGAAATTCCAAACTTCTTGATATCTGTTGCCGCAATTGCGGCAATTGTTTTATCGCCTATCAGAAGGACGGACCGGGCAGCCTCATCAGGCTTTATATGGACAGAATACTTGAACCGAAAAATCTTGCAGAGCTGAGAAACCTTCCCGTGAAAGACATTCCCCTGCTCAAGTGCCCGAAATGCGGAAAAATGCTCGGCACGCCCTACATATACGCCAAAGAACAACGGCCGGATTTCCGTCTTCATCAGGATGCAATTATCAAAAAAACCAGAAAATTATAAATAAGATTAGGACTTAAGCGTTTGAATAAATTTTAGTTCCCCTCACCCTAACCCTCTCCCGGCGCGGAGAGGGAAAAATTCAAATATCCACAAGAATTAATCCAAACGCAAAAGTCCCAAAGATAATTATTTTAATCAAACATATGAACATCATAATCCCCAACCAACAAAATTGTGACAGGCTGAAGGATGAGATGAAAAATGACGGCCGCGGCAAACTTCACATACTGTCAGACTTTGACAGGACTTTGACTTATGGATCATTGAACGGCGTCAAAACGCCGTCGATAATCTCACTGCTCCGAGACGGAAAACATCTGAGCGAAGACTATGCCGAAAAAGCTAATGCATTGTTCGACAAATATCATGCAGTAGAAGTTGACCAAAGCATACCACTTGAGAAGAGAAAAGCCGCCATGCAGGAGTGGTGGGAAACACACAATAAATTATTGATAGAATCCGGATTATCTTTTTCTGACCTCGAAGACATCGTTGAAAACGGCCATCTCGAATTCAGAGAAGGAGTTCTGGAGTTTTTGGATTTCCTGCACGAGCAAAATATTCCTTTGGTTATTCTTTCAGCCAGCGGTTGTGGCGACGCCATCCAATTGTTCTTCAGGAAATTTGGCAAAGATTATCCTAATGTGATTTATGTCACCAATAAATTCAACTGGGATAAAAACGGAAAAGCCGTTTCAACCAAAGAACCGATCGTGCATTCGCTGAACAAGGATGAAACAATTTTACTGGATGTGCCTGAAGTACGTGAAAAAATTGAGAACAGAAAAAACGTTATCCTGCTGGGTGACAGTATCAGCGACCTGGGAATGATAGAAGGGTTTGATTATAAAAGTCTGTTAAAAATAGGCTTCTTGAATTCTGACTATAATGAATCGATAGACGGATATAAAGAAAATTTTGACGTAATTATAGAAGGAGATGGAGATTTTTCATATGTAAATAACCTTGTCTTCAACCTCTAGCTTATGGCAAGAAGTATTAATGTGAAAATCGAAATTACTATATCAAACTGCATAAATATCAATCCCGCAGTAAAACATACATTTTGTCATTCTGATGAGAATCCCTTGAAATAACTTATAACCTACAACTGATAACTTATAACAAAACTGCAATTTAAAAAGAATGAAAGGATGTATTGTATTTTCTGTTATCAGTTATGAATTGCATTCAAGGGATCCCTACGGGATGACAAAATGTAAGGTCTTGTGACGGAAATAAAATTATAAGATTGAATAAAAGATAGTTGCAAAATATGAAAATAGAAATCACTAATGTAAACGGAATGAATGTCGCCAAGCTCGTCTCCGACAACATCGAAATCCGCAGTACGCAAGACGCTCTGGACTTGATGGCAAATTGCTACAATCAAAAAGCGAGTAAACTCATTGTTGATGAAAAAAACATAATCCCGGAATTTTTCGACCTCAAGACCGGAATCCTCGGCGAGATACTCCAAAAATTCGCGACCTACAATTTCCAAATCGCCATCGTCGGAGATTTTTCGAAATATCCAAGTAAGAATTTTCAGGATTTCATTTATGAAAGCAATAAGATCGGAAGAATTAATTTTGTAAGTTCTATCGAAGAAGCGAGAGAGAAACTGGCAAAATGAACACCGCCTCGTTTTCCCCGCACAATTGTCATTTTGACCACAGGGAGAAATCTATAAATTTTACTATGCAATTAATCGCTTTATTATAAGTGTGACATTCTTAGTATGTAATAAGGTTTACAGATCTCTCACATTCGTTCGAGATGACAAAGTAGAATCATAAGACACAATAAAGCCCGTGATATTGTAATATATTTTCTTGAATCCCATAAAAACCATACGCATATGTGATTTTATCTTTAGAAAGATATATAATGAAATTAATAAATCATCTAACACTAAAACCATGAAAAGTTGTTTCGCGTGCGGTATGCCGCTTATGAAAAAAGAAGATTTTGCAAAAGGCGATGAGAACAGCGACTTCTGCCTCTACTGCGTAAAAGAAGACGGATCGGTCAGATCGTGCGAGGAAGTTTGGAGCGGCGGAGTCGATTTTTTCGTCAAAACCCTCGGCGGCGACCGCGCCATGGCGGAAAAGATCACCCGCAAAAATATGCTCCAGCTCCCCTACTGGAAAGATAAAGATTGTCCTTGCCTCAAAGGCGAAGTTGCCAGTGACGAAGAATTCGAAGAAGCGCTTTCAAAGCTGGGATGATGTTTTTGATAAAATAATGATTCGCAATATTTTATTAAAAATTTTATAAAAAATATGGCAAAAAATATTCTTGTAGTTTTTTATTCTAAGACCGGCAACACCAAAAAAGTTGCGAATGACATAGCCGATGCGCTTGGTGCCGACATCGAAGAAATCACAGACAAAAAGAACCGCAAAGGAATCTTGGGCTGGCTCTCCGGCGGACGGGATGCGATGGAAAAAAGAGGAACTGAAATCGCCTCGCTACAAAAAGATCCGGCAAATTATGAACTCGTCATCATCGGCAGCCCGGTTTGGGCCTGGACTATAGTCCCTGCTGTAAGGACCTATCTTGAAACAAACAAAGCGAAAATCGAGAAATACGCCTTTTTCACGACTTCCGGCAGCACTCCGATCGAGAAAACCATCCCGGCCATCAAAACGATCACAGAAAAAGATCCGATCGCCTCTTCCGACTTCAACGAAAAAGAACTGAAAGACAAAAATGTTTATGACAAAAAGCTGGTTGATTTTGTCAGTTCGATCAATGCAATAAAATAAAATTGTACTATTCGTATTAATTCCCCTCTAGAGAGGGGTAGCTTATATAACTTGTTATATAAGCGGGGTGTGTACTGAATTTTGCATTAAAGCTGTACTGTATAGTTCAGGGATCCCGGATATTTGCTATCGCAAATTCCGGGATGACATCAAATATACAGATATAAAGAAAAATCATATTTGTAAAAATGTTCTGATTATTATATAATTTCATTAAAGTTACCTAATCATTAAATTTTTGCATTCTGTGTTAATTCCCCTCTTGAGAGGGGTGGCGCAAGACATCGTCAGATGTCTGTGTACGGGGTGTGTTGCATTTGAAAATTCATTAACCGGATAAAACAAAAACCATGAGTGAAATGAAAGTTTCTGCCGCAATCGTCGGCCTGGCAATCATCATAAGTGCGGCTGTCTTCGGCGGCTCGTACTATGAAGCCCAAACACAATCATCAGCTAATAAAGATGCTCTCTCTGTCACAGGCTCGGCAAAAATGCGCGTGACTTCAGACCAGGCGAAGCTCGTCATCGCCCTGAATCGTGAAGTTGCCGTCACCGACCTCTCGACCGGCTACAGCAGCATCGCCCACGACCTCGGCCTCACCAGAGACCTGCTACAAAAATCCGGCGCAACCGGCGCTTCCGAAAGCCCGGTATCGATGAACCAGACTTACAACCCGAACAGCACCGAATCGCGCTATCAGCTCAGCCAAACGATCACCCTCCAGTCCAACGACGTGAACAAACTCACCGACATCTCCAAAAAAATCCCCGACCTCGCCTCGCAGGGCGCCATCGTCTCCGTCCAGTCGCTTGAATACTACTACTCCAAACTTCCCGACCTTCGCGTTTCCCTCCTCACCCAGGCAACCCAAGACGCCAAAGCCCGCGCTGAAAAGATCGCGGCAGGCACCGGCCGCCATGTCGGCAGTGTCCAATCCGCCTCCAGCGGCGTAGTCCAAGTCCTCGCCCCTGATTCAGTTGCCATCGACGACTACGGAAATTACGACACTTCCAGTATCGAAAAAGACGTGATGGTGACAGTGAAAGCGTCGTTTAGGTTGGAATAGATTTATATTGCCTCTATAATCAAGACTAATAAAAACCATATTCGTATGGTTTTTATTTTAGGAAGCGATATAATGAGACCAAGCCTACATTACGTGAATATCGAAATTACCTTCTCAAACCTCCCAGCTTTATTCTTGTGATAACGCCCTCCTTTTGTCATTCCCCGATCAGGTCGAGGACAGGCTCTGTAGGAATCCCTTAGGCAGTATCTCGGAAA
>Ga0224525_1001082_pt1 | contig 10491 bp, 5 predicted proteins | sample CFST100metaG_FD_179874 | JGI IMG/M metagenome (GOLD analysis project Ga0224525, IMG submission 179874) | Peat soil microbial communities from Stordalen Mire, Sweden - C.F.S.T100 | ecosystem: Environmental > Terrestrial > Soil > Wetlands > Peat | place: Sweden: Norrbotten County, Stordalen Mire...
TTATATACATCTGTAAACTGGCAATTATTTATTTCTATAATATTATTTAAATTGGCATCACGGGCATATATTCCAAGTCCTCCAATTATCTGATTATTATTATAAACATTTAATCTAGCTCCAGCATTTGCGGCATAATGTGTAGAAGTGCAATTAATAGTATTATTATATATATATTGACTTACTACCATTCCGTGAGCATCAATTGATGTTCCAACAGTAGTAATGACACTTGCAGCAAATTCATTATCATGTATTCTAGTCTCTCTAGTTAATGAAAGATTTCCAGTACCACCTCCTTGTGTTATACAATGTCTTGAATTATAAAAATAACTATTACAAATAGTAATATAAGCACTCCCGGATATATCTACACCATACCCCTGTCCTACCATCCAGTTATCACCAAATTTACATTTATCTATAGTTACTTTATAAGAATCTGCTATTAATAATTCATAATACCCATTTTTACTAATATTACAATTTCTTACAATTGAATCAGAAACATACCTTAATTCTATTCCAAAATAGGAACCTGTAATACTTGTCCCAATTATTTTAATATTGTCTAAAACAACTTTAATTGGTCTATATACTATGACTGTAGCGTTATTACTAATGGTATAATTATATACAATATTATCTTCTGTTGTTATAGTATTTCCTGAAATACTATATACTTTATGAACTTCTGATGTTTTAATTGTAGGATAATACGTACTATTAAAAATAGTATCATCTTTTAAATAGACTAAATCCCCTACTTGTATTCCAGTAATACTTGTTGCAACAATAGTATCTGTCAAAGTCGCCACATCTGATGTTAATGTAGTAGATAATATCGAAGTTCCTGCGAATAAAAATAAATTAGCATTTGATGTTGAAATTCCATTAAAAACTACTTCCCCTATACCAATTATGTTAATTGATTTAGAAACAGTCATTATAGTAGTAGGTGTATATGTCCCTGCTTTAATAGCAATAGTCCCACCATCAGGAATTGCACTTACTACTGCATTAAATACAACTGAAAAATCAGTATTAATACTTATAATACTATTAGTACTTACATTTCTAGCAACTACATTACTACTAACTATTGATATAATATAATCATATATTAAAGAATCTGTATGTGGTATAGAATATGTAGACATATTACAATGATGTTATTGTTAAAGTTCCTCCATTAGCAATAGTTAATTTATATCTAGTTCCATCTGGAGATGCTAATACTACTCCTTGACCAACGGATTTAATTTCTATTACTCCATCTTTATCAATTGATACTTTCTCAGTTCCGTTATTTAACCAACTACTTAATTTTGCTCCAGTAGTAGAAAGGGTATTTGCGGTATTATACTTATAGGCTATTGCTGATCCTCCATCACTAACGTTGGGATTTAACAACATTTGATTTACTCCAGATATGGTAGTATTAATACTAGCATTTAAAATTGTAGTATTAGTAGTACCCAATCCAGATACCAAAGTATTAAATCCGGCAATAGTTCCTGCATTTGTTATATAAGCCTGTTCAACACCTTGGTTTTTCCAAGTTGATATTTTTGCTCCGGCGGTAGTTAAATTATTATGAGTATCAAAAGTATATGCTACTGCACTTGCTCCATCTACTACATTTGGATAAAATATAGTCCTAGCAGTTGCTGTTGATATAAGTTTAAGGGTATACCCATTAGTAGTTCCGTCTAAAGTTAAGGTTGTTTGTCCTCCTCGAATAAGATTTGTATTTATTCCACTGATATCAAAATTGGTTATTTCAGTTCCATGTGCTTTTAAACTTAATATTTTATCTCCAGTAGTTATAGAATTGTGAGTATCTAACATATAAGCTACTGCACTACCTGTACTAACTACTCTTGGATTAAAATCTATCCTAATATCAGATCCTACTGTAGCTTTTAAAATTGACCCCGTTAGTGTTCCAGAGGTAGTCGGATTATCTAATATAGATATAATATCTCCAGAATCATTTGTGGTTCCACTTGTATATCTATGTAAAACAAACATAGATTGGATAGTATTAGAAGAAGAAGTCCTACCTAATACTAATGCGTTTCCTCCATTATCATTTGTAAAAATACCGGTTACTCCTGATACATCTAACGAGGAAGTTATAGTAGTAACATATAAAGAACCGTTATAGTTTAGTCTAGTATAATCTGTTGGATCAGTATTACTATTATCAAATTTACCTATAGTAGAAATACTATAAGGATTATAAGCATTTCCATTCCAATTAAGTAATCCATCTACTGGAATAATATTAGCAACAGGAATTCCATTAATTTTATAACTAGCTCCACTTGGAATATTTACATTACCATCCTTATCTATACTGAAAATCTCAGTACCATTGTTTCTTTTACTTGTATGTAATGCTCCTGTAGTAGAAAGAGTATTTTGAGTATCACTTATATAAGCTACCGAACTAACTCCATTAGCAACTCCTGGATTAAATAAAGTTTTAGAATTACCATTAATAGTAATATCCAAAGAAGTAGCACTAAGGGTACTAGTTGCATTATACGAAGTAGAATCTGTTATAGTATATCCATTTGAATCTAACACTAAATATCCTGCGGAATCTAAAATACCCGTATTCCCTGTTATTGACACTTCAACACTATCTGATGCTAAAAATTTATTCGAGTAAAAATTACCATCATAATTAAGACGGTTTGTATGTATTGGATTTACAGTTCCATTATCAAAATGGCCTGCTCCTTGTGTTGTATAAGGAGTATATTTATTAGTGTCCCAATTTAATATATCTGCAATAGAAGTACTAGATGAATAAGCTATCCACGATCTAATTCCACTTATAGTAGATGATAATATATATCCATCTACACTAGGATTACCTAATAATGCTTCTGCACCTACATTAGAATAAGATAAAGGAATTCCATTTATTTTATAAGTAGATCCAGTAATTAAATTAATACCAGAAGTGTTAATTACTACTCGATCTATTGAATTTTTTTGAAATTTAGCAATATCAGATGTATTAGTAGAACCATTATTAATTATAACACTAACTCCAGTAACACTTTGTGCATTAAGTGCGGTTCCTGAATTAGATGTAGCTTGAACTCCTATCCCATTACTAGAATCTCCACGTATTGCATTAGTACTTCCTATAGCAAATACTGATATTTGAAATGCATGAAAAGAACCATCATAATTAAGTCTGTTAGTATTAGTAGGATCTGTAGTTCCTAAATATAATTTACCTCCAGATGCCCCTCCTCCAGCTTCAATCTTATCATTATAGAATCTATAATAACTAGATCCTGTATCCCATTTAGCAAAATTATCTGTAGGAGTTACTCCTCCACCAGCAGAAGTATAAACTCCATTTTGATTTAAAAATAAACTAGTTGAACCATAAGTACTTAATATAGAAGCTTTATTCCATATAGCTATATCAGCAGCACTTATTGCTGTTACGGCAGCATATCCTCCAGTTACAAAATCACTTTTTAAAGCATAATTAGAATTAGCAAATAGTTGATTAAGAGTTATAGGATTACCACTATTGGTATTTGGGTCACCAAATGTTAGATCACCAGTAATTACATTTCTTTTTATATAAACATCAGAAGTTCCAAAACTCAACCTTCTATTATTTTGTATATAAACTTCTGAATTAAAAGTTACAGATCTATAAAGGAAATCTCCACCAATTAAAGGAGTTGAGGTATTTGTATTATCAATGTATAATAAATTAGATCCTGTTTCTAAATTCCCAGCATTTGGACCTAATAGTAGATTACTATTTTTATATCGTAAGAAAGAACTATTAAAATCAGTAGCTTGAATATTTCCTATTATATCTAAAACTTCGGTTGGAGAAGGTTGGTTTATTCCAACCATATTTACACCTATTCCAAAATAAATATTAGATCCAGATGCTGTCCAAAAGTTAGTTGCTCCAGAAACTAATTGTGATAATGTCTTAGAATAATAACTATCGGTAAATACAAGATTGCCAGTATTACCAACAATATTTATTGTAGAATCAATAAAATCAAGTTGAGTAGTAATTAATCCAGTTCCTATATTTGCCTTTAAAACTGTTAATGTATTTGTTATTTTATTCCATGTTAAATTTGAATTTCCGGCTGTTGCCGTACCGTCAGTAAATACTATTTGAGTATCAGAAACACCATTTAAAATTGGAACTATATACGTTCCTTTATCCGCTAAAAACAAATTACCTAATCCTGAATTTATAACATTATTAGCAGGATGAGATATGTTAATTGCATCAATTATTCCATAACCAGATAAGGTAGTTGGCTTGTTTATAATTGAAGTTGTAAAATCCCAATCCAATGCTAAAATCTGAGCTTGGGTATACGAGTCTGCAATTCCATAGTCGGACAATGTAGTTGGAGTCCCTGTAATTGAACTCCAAGGCCATGTTTTAACGTCAATTTGAGCCTGAGTATACGCATCTATTATTCCATAGCCAGATAATGTTGTAGGTAATCCAGATGTTATTTTACTCCAAGGTAATTCCGGAATGTCCGAAGCTGACAAGTCGGCCCCACCAGTAACCAAACCCTTTGTATCATATGTTATCTTAGTATGAGTCCCAGATGTAATAGGAGCATTACCTGACATTGCATCAGAAATTCCATACCCCGAAACTGTTGTTGGATGATTGGTTATATTCCCCCAATGAACAGAAGATTGACCGGATGTTTGTAAATTAACTTTCGTATAATAGTCGGAAGCTATGGCATACCCATAACTTGCATGATTTCCCCAAGAAAAAGCAGTATTCCAATTTGTTATTGCAGTCGCAGTAATAGCCCTTACAGAATCGTAAGCGGTAAAATCACTTTTTAACGCATATGTTCCGGAAGATAAGCTATGCCAGTTTCCATCTCCTCCGAAATAATCTGTGGCATTTCCACTAAGTTGCTTTAGCATTCCCCCGCTTAAAGTAGTGGCCAATGAAAAAGATAAAACTTGATTAGTATTAATACTTACACCATAAGCAACTCCTCCAATTGATACTGGATTATGCCCAGACCCTCCTTGATGATTTATAAAAGGGACAATATCTTCCGGGAACGTAATTGTAATATGATCGCTCAATTCTTTGACAATATCAACAGTCCTTAAATAGGCAGTAAATAAATCATTGTAATATAACGCTAAATCATATTCTACATAAGAAGTGTTTATTTTTTCAAGGGAAAGTTCATATTTATAAGCTAAATTCTTATCGGTAGCCCTAGCCTGTTCAAATAATAGTTTAAAACTTTCTATATACCCCCTAATAACATTCATATCATTAAGATATGCTGTTATCATTTTTGTAAGGTTTAAAGAAACATTTATAATAAGCCCATCAGATTCGTGATATACTAATACCGAAGTAAGTTGACTTGTCCATATCCCACTCCAAATATCCGCAGGATAAATAATATTTTGATTGCTATTTGTAATAACAGAAAGGGGGCTTCCTAACGGAGGTGTTACTTCATGTGTCCTGATTAAACTAAAATAAGACCCGTAAATAGTATTATCAGTAGAAGTAAAAATAGAATTATATCCATCTACAATCTGTGTGATTATAGGGATAGGCACTATAAAAGAATAAGTATATGAATTAGTAACAACTGAAATTTCAGAAGTACTCATCCTTTTTACAGAATATTCTACCGAATAAATCCCGGCCAAAATATACCCTTTAGCATTGGTAGGCAAAGAAAAATAAACTGATTCTAAACCTACACTTTGATTTACATCTGGAGATGAATAATTAACATTAACATGCGTAACTCCTCGTGGAGTAGTTATTTTAATAACCCCTTTAACATCTGATAATAAAACTCCCGCCCCACTGTAATTAGTTGTATCTAATACTTTAAATTTTCGTTGATTAACGTCAAATATAGTAGAGAAAGAAAGTAAAATCATTCTATTTTGTTTTCAACAAATTTACTAAAAAATAATGACTGTTTTTAAAGCAAAAAAGCTCCCACGAAATACCATGGGAGCTAAACTAAAAACCGAGAACAACTACAAACTAAACCGCTTCATCAATTTCTTGCCCCTTTAATTTTTCCTTATATTCTTGCATTATCTGCTCCATAGTTTTATGAAGTACATTTATTCCGACTTCTTTAGCTTTTTTTCTCAATTCTTGGTAACCGAGATCATCAACCATTACCGAGGTAGGGTCAACCCCGGTAATTTCCTCCTTAATCATATTGAATAAAAGAGGGGTATTTTTTAAATACTCAAACAATAAGTTATTTTTTTGCGAAATATTTGTTGCCGGGACGCACATAATAAGTTCAGACTTTTCTTCACTAACTTTATCCATCAAATACCACCCATTGTCCGGTTTATTCCAGCTAATTATTTTTCTATCAATCGCTTGTTGCATAAGCGAACGATATTCAGACAGTCGATCATCACCATTGACTTCGTCCATAAATTCCTGAATGCCACGTTTTGTTACTTGGTAATTATTATCTGAATTTTTAACTTTAGACAAAAGACTAGCCCTTAAGGTATCAATGTGTAAACTTTCAACATTGGCGACTCCCCATGAAGAACCTAATTGATTTAATTTACCCCGATTGTTATAGATAGGGCTATATTGGCTGCATAGATAAAAATCAAGGGTGGCATTTTTACCAAGGACATTTACTTGTTCAGTTGCTTTAGCATCTAAGTTTTCAAGTTCGTATTTACCCGAAACAAGCATTCCACTTTTGTTTAAAATAAAAAAAGCTTTTTCAGTTTCCCGAAGGGTGTCAATAGATAAAGTACCGCTTTCTATTGTAATAGAACGCTGACTTAAAATAAGTTCACCGTCTTTTAATGGCAAACTATATCTGGACCATACCCACGTTTGGGTTTCTCCAGTATCTTCATTTACGGAAGATACACGTAATGGCCAAAGTTCATGCGGAATAGGTTCGCGTAATCCATTATCACTAAGACCCATAGTTTGCTTAGACTTGATAATGATTGGGTTTTTCATTGCCCTAATTTTGGCAAATTCTTTTTGAAGTTCCTTGTTGTCCTTTAATAGGACGGGTTCATCATTGCAGTAGAGCATTTTTTTGCGGTTTTAAATTTATAAAAAAAAGGGAGAGGAGTTACCCTCCCCCATATATTTATGCTTTTGTGATAAGTACCATTTTCTGTACTCCGGTAAAGATAGGCATGTATTCTGTCAGCATCATACCTTTTACAGTATCCCAAGATTTAACCACTGGCAAATTCTGTCCGGTCATACCATTAAGATACCCAACTACACGTTGACGGTTTTCTCCATTATGATTTGGATAACCAATCATCATTGATGATAATTTAAGCCTTTTATCTACAGATGGGCCACCACCTTCAATTGTTACTGGATTTTCACCCATTGGGACCATAAATCCAAGTGAGCGATAACGATCACCATAAGCAGCAGCTCCAAGGCCATTAGGATTAGAGAAATTAGCAATTTGTTTCAAGATAAAACGGAAACCATTTTTCTTGAAGAATAAAAAGTCAACACCAACTTCATCCATTTTGGTCATAATATTGGTTGCACTGGAATTTTCTTTGATAAAATTGTACCCCGAATTTTCAAGGTTGGTGTAAATCAAATCTCCCATAGCAAACAACATTTCTTGCTGAGAAACCCCAACAGAAAGCATAAGGGCAAAAATATCGTCAAAATCAGCTACTTCAAACTTGTCAGAATATGTTTTCTTCAAAGCAAGTTTTTGCAACCATTGGTATAAACCACGTTGATATTTAATAGGTACGTTATTGCCGTACTCGTCAGCCATTAAAAGGGTATTGTTGTCAGCTTCCTGACCCATCCAAAGCCCACTGTTAATTTTATCGTTGTGGTCAAATTCCTGTTGAATACTGGCCCTATTGAAAACACCAACACCTTTTCCACCTCTCAATGGAACATTGTCAAGATAATTATCCTGATACAACAGACCACCAGCGAGATCAAAAGTAGACTTGGCTAACATTGTACCAAAAGTACGTTGGTAAGAACCATTAACCCTACCTTTAGGTTGATCTGTCCCAAGACCCCAAGAATCGCCTTGGATAGCTAATTTAGTTCCAGCAGGAACAAGAGTCATGATACGTGCAGCACTAAAATTAGTTCCGGCCTTATTAATAGGCTTTGCCGTATATATTTTAGCAACGCCAACTCCGGCATCTTCACTCATGATACGATAAAGTTGATCAATTGAAGTGTCAGCAGTATAAAGCCCAGGAATAAGGATACTATCTCCAGGCATCAATACAGCATTGTTCATCGTATCGTAATCGGCAGCATCAAGCGTAAAAGTAATATCAGCTCCTAAAGCTCCGGTAGAAATTCCACCTGTTCCAATGGTAATCAATTTCTTTAAAGCGTATTGCTCAAAAACTTTCAATGTACTACCATCAAGGGATATGGTTTGCCCTGCCATATCAATAAAATCAAAAATATCAAATAAATGACCATACTGTTTGTAAATGGTCCTCCAAACCTTGGGTACTAATTCAAGGTTATATATACTTTGCCATAGGTCTGAAGATTGACCCCTGGACGCTAAACTTGTTACAGGTGATAAAGCCATGATTTCTTTTTTTTAATTGTTAATATTTATCCACTTATGAAATCGGCCAATCTTTCTTGAATATCCATTTTGTTTCCGGCAGGAGCGGTCCTATTTGACAATGGCTGATCGTTATTTACTTTCATATGCCATTTATCATTTATTTTAGTACTAACCGATAAAGCATGTGCCTTCATGATCTTAGGAAGATCTCGCGCAATGTACCTTCCTTTGATACCTTCAAGAACATCTGTTACGGTATTTTCATTGATAGGCTGGCCTGTATAAGCCAAAAAATCAACATACTTTGCAACTTCTGCCTTAAATGAATCGCTTAATTCTGGTGTGTACTTATAAAGCTCCTTGCCGTCATCTCCAGGAATGGAAAGTTCGGTAAAATTGGTAATCATTTTGTCAACGATAGGTTGCCACTGTTGCTTAGTCTGATCAAAACGTTCTTTTTCTTTAGAGACAAAATCCTGTCTCACTTTTTCGACATTGATCGGGACTGGAAGTTCTACGTCTTGTAAAGCTTTAAACTCTATCCGAGCTTGTTTGGCAGCTTTACTAATACGAGCCTTCGCTACATCGTCCCAAGAATCAGGATCGTTAAGATCAATTCCGTCAAAATCACCAGACAAAACTTCTTTTACCTTGGAATCATCCATCCGCTGGTAAATATCTGCATCGTTAAGCCGTGCCTGTTTAACTAATAAATCAACCGGGTCTGCCTTTTCCAAATCCATACTTCCAATTTGTGTCATAATAGAAACATCCTTATCTGGATATTTCTTCAACATTTCATTGGTTTTATACAAATTTTCGTTAGCAAAATATTGTTTTAAATCAATAAGTGACAATGCCTCTTTTTTAGAGTCAAATTCGGCCTTCAAATCATCGAATTGCTTTTTAGTCAATCCATGTTCATCTTGTGCAGCCTTTAATTTGGATTCGTAATCCAAAATTTTAGCTGGAGCCGAGAATAAATCCTCTAATTCTTTTTCTTCTTTTATCTCCCGATTATATTTCTTACCGTATTTTTCATTAAAATCGGAAAGGTCAAAAACAGGAGCAACCTTTTCAGGGGATTCTACTTTTTCAGTAATTTCAACTTTATCTTGTATCATTCCGTTTTCAGGAGGGATAACAGGAGTTATTACCTCCTCAGCAACTTCGCCTCTGCCCGTTGCGGTCGGGAAAGCTTCTTTCATTCCTTGTAGTAATTCTTCTTCGATTCCCATGTTTTAATATTTTGTGTAAAGATAATATATTTATTTTATATGATTTTAATCATATTTTATTCATTTTCTTTAAATAGAAATACATATACTATTTTGTAATTATTATAATAATTATTACATTTACGAAAAAAACAAAACATATGGATATCTCAAAAGAAGTAAAAGTAGTTACCAAAGCTATAGATTCAGATAGGGAACTATTTTATAGCTACCAAGCTAACATTGCAATGTCTTTCGTAGATTCATGCTATTGGAAGAAAAGAAAATCTAAAAAAAAATATCTTAGTTCTAAAGAAATTCATGAAGCTGCTAATGAAGCGGCTATTAATTTTTTAAATTTATGGATAAAGAAGTAGAAACCTGGAAAGATATTGAACTTCCTGGAATAAAGAAAGGATTATACCAAATAAGTAATCTAGGTAGAGTAAAGTCCCTCCCTAGATTTAGAGAAAATGGACATTCTGGGTATATTCAAAAAGAAAAAATAAAAACATTATCATGTAAAAAAAATATAAATAATTCAATAAATGGATACTTATATGTTAATTTATATGAAAAAAAATCAGTGTCAGCATATGTTCATAGGTTAGTAGGTTTATTCTTTATACCAAATCCATTAAACCTACCTGAAATAA
>Ga0224525_1001085_pt1 | contig 10469 bp, 14 predicted proteins | sample CFST100metaG_FD_179874 | JGI IMG/M metagenome (GOLD analysis project Ga0224525, IMG submission 179874) | Peat soil microbial communities from Stordalen Mire, Sweden - C.F.S.T100 | ecosystem: Environmental > Terrestrial > Soil > Wetlands > Peat | place: Sweden: Norrbotten County, Stordalen Mire...
GCGCCCTCCTGAACTTACAGTTGAATTATTTTCTCCATAAGCGGGTCCCAGACCATGAGCAGGGTTACGCATATGGCCGACAGCAGAGCTATAAAGACCGCTCCTGCCATCACATCTTTGGCGTGGCCCATTCCTTTGCTGTATTCCGGGTGGAGGGTGTCTATAACCTTTTCAATAGCCGTGTTTGTGATCTCAATTATTATTACCAGTATCCACGCGGCCATAATAATGGCAAATTTAATTTTTGAAGTACCCAGCCAGATGATGAGCACGGCAACAAGCATGGCAACACAGAGGAAAACCGTCATGTTCTTTCTTGTTATAAAACCGTATTTTACGCCGTTTAAGGCATAGATAAGGCTTTTCCACAATTTTTTGATCACTTTGTTCTCCCGTTATCGTTTACGATTTATATATTTATAACCGGGAACCGGCAAGCCGGCTCTCTACAAAATCAAAACAGAATATCAAACTTGTAGAGAGGGGACTTGCCCCCTCTCGTTCTTCAATGCTGAGTTCAAAAATTTCAAATCAACAATCCCAAATTACGCCCGAAACGCTCATGAATTCTTTATTCTCATTATAAACTCTTCAGGCGAAAAAGCCGGTATTACAACAGCACTTTTAAAACCTTTCTTATCCCTTGTCACCACACAGTCAGCACCGGCATCTATGGCGGAATAATACTGAAGTGCGTCTTCAAAATCATCAAAATCCGAAGCAAGCGCCTTATCAATAACAGCCGCATCAAGTCCGGCTATTTCAAACATCATCCTGATCTTTTCCATGGCTTTTAAGGTATTTATTTTTCCTATTTTTTTACAACTGATGTAACTTATCACATTATAACTTGCCGCCGAGATCATTATTTTCATGCCGTTCCTTGCCGCGGCCGCTACAGCTACCGCGGATTGGTTGTTATGCTCAAGACGCAGAAATATTATATCAAGTATTATATTAACGTCAAAAAATACGGTTTTCATTTGTATTTGTTCCTGATATGTTTTGCATAATCCTTTTTTGCACTTTGAGGCGTGCCTTTCCCATACAACATGCCTGCAAACTCTTTTAACACGGGCAGATCATTGAATTCATCCTTTTTTTCAGACTCACCCATGGATTCAAAATAATCAGCAGCCATTCTGGATACCGACGTCTTATTCTTTTTTGCCAGTTTTTTCGCCTTTTGTATAGTTTTTTCATCCAGCAGCAGTGTAAGTTTTATCATTTTATCCTCCTTATACGTATAATTATATCAAATAATACGTATAAGTCAAGCCAGCCCGGAATAATCTTTCTTTCCTGCAAGTACTGCTTCCACCTCCGGCATCCATTCGCTTATCTTTATCTTTTGCGGACATTTTTCCTCGCAGATTTTGCATCCTATGCATGCCGAGGCCCTGTTCTCCGGTTTGAGCCATGTTTTATAAACAAATCTCGATCCGGCCGGATCGCCGTATATTTTCCCATCGTTGTAAAGTTCAAAATTACGCGGTATATCCACTCCCTGCGGGCACGGCATACAGTACCTGCATTTTGTGCATGGTATTACTATGCGTTTTTTGAACTCATTTTTTACCCTGTCTATCAGGCTGAGTTCGCCCCCGCTCAGCTGTCCGGTCTTTGACCTGTTAGCCGACTTTAAATTTTCTTCCACCTGCGCGTAGCTGCTCATACCGCTCAATACTACAGAAACTTCAGGCTGGTTCCACAGCCACTGAAAGGCCCATTCGGCGGGCGTCCTTTCGATTATAAAATTCGAGAATATGTCCGTTATATCTTTCGGCGGCCTCGCGAGTTTTCCGCCTAAAAGCGGTTCCATTATGATCACAGGCAGGCCTTTTGACGCGGCATATTTAAGCCCTGCAGTTCCAGCCTGGTTATGTGTATCCATGTAATTGTACTGCATCTGGCAGAATTCCCATTTATCATAGCTGTCGATGACGCGTATGAAAGCTTCGGCGCTGTCGTGAAAAGAAAATCCTATATGTCCGATCTTGCCGGATTTTTTCGCGTCTTCCATCTTTTTAAAAAAATCAAACTTTTTTATAAGAGCCAGCCCTCCATCGCCTATTCCATGAAAAAGATAATAATCTATATGCTCAACATCCAGACGCTTTAATTGCTCGTCCAGTATCCTGTCAAAATCGGCAGCTTCCTTTATTATCATGCCTACCGGCGACTTTGTAGCCAGCCGTACTTTTTTCCTGTAACCGTCCTTCAATGCCTTACCGACAATAACTTCGCTTGATCCACCGTGATACATATAAGCCGTATCAACGTAATTAATGCCTTTATCTATGCCGTGCCTGATCATCCTTACCGCTTCTTTTTCATCCACGCCTTTATCGTCCGGCAATACCGGCAGGCGCATTGCTCCAAACCCGAGCGCCGATACTTTCCAGCCGTCTTTTCCAAATGGCCTGTATTGCATATACGGCCTCCTTTTAATATTTTGAATAATATAAGACAATAGGACTATTTTGTATTTTTAATTATATCTTCGACTATCTTTTCCGCCGGTGTTGTAATATCAAAGGTCATCGCATTCTGGGGTTCTTCAAGCATTTCAAAATGGCTCTTAAGTATTTCAGCTGACGCATTATGCCGGTTTTTGTTCTTTCGTAGTTTTTTTTCTATGAATTCTCTGGTCCCTTTAAGATAGATGAGGCGCATTTTTTCCGGTTCGTGCATCAGCAATTTACGGTACCTTTCCCTGAGCGCGCTGCAGGCTATGACAGCTTTTGCTCCGCGTGAAAGTTCCATATCGACAATGGCGCGCATCGCGAACATGAGGTCTTTCCATTCCTTTTCGCTCATAGTAATGCCTTTTGAGAGCCTTTTTCTATCCTCGTGGGTTAAGTACTCATCGGCATCATGAAATGGGATATCTAATTTCTTAGAGAGCAATTTACCTATGGTTGTCTTGCCTGAACCAAGTACGCCTGTGATAACATATATCATATTAAACCGCCTTATAGATATTAATGCCGCAAGTTCATTGTATATTAAAAACTTTTACAAGGAACAAACTTAAGTCCGGCACATAGGTCACAAGCATCAATACCGCGAACATCATTATAAGGAACGGAATATTCGATTTTGCCAGCGACATGACCGGCTTTTTGAACCTGAAACTTGCTATAAATAAATTAATACCCGCAGGCGGCGCATTATAGCCTATCTCAAGGTTTGTAAGGAATATCACGGCCATGTGCACCGGATTTATACCGAATTGAGCCGCAATCGGCACCATGAGCGGCAGCACAACCATAAGAGCGGAAAAAACATCAAGCACAGCTCCGACTATAATAAGGAATACATTCAGCAAAAGAAGGAACACCCACTTTTCTTTTACATATAATTTCATCCAGTCGAGTATCCGCATCGGCACCTGCTCGTCAACCAGATAATTCGCAAGCCCCATGGCCGATCCAAGTATGACAAATATGCCGCCCACCACTATCATGGACGACCGTATAATACGCGGCACATCGTGTTTAATACTGAGATCCTTATTTAAAAATACTTCCGCAATAAAAGCGTAGAATGCCACCAGTATGGCGGCTTCCGATGTCGTAAATGTCCCGCTGTATATCCCCCAGATGACTATGAACGGTAGCGGGATCTCCCATTTGGCTCCCCAGAGCGCGCTTAAAAGTTTTTTAAATGAGAACGGTTCGATCTCGGCTGTTTTAAAGCCTTCTTTCAGGCAGAATATAGAGAACACAAGGATAAATATCAACCCCGGAATTATCCCGGCCACGAATAATTTTGATATGGACACATTTGCCAGAACGCCGTAAAGGATCAGCAGAAGGCTTGGCGGGAATAAAAGGCCTATACTGCCGGACGTGGTCAGCAGCCCGAGCGAGAAACTTTCTGAATATTTGTCCTTTAAGAGCATGGGCAGCAGCAGCCCTCCGAGCGCTATGATGGTGACGCCGGAGACCCCGGTAAAAGACGTAAAAAAAGCGCACGCTATCAGGGTCACTATGGCCGTGCCGCCTTTGAACCATCCGACGCACGCGCGCGCCAGATCGATGATCCTCAGAGGCGCTTTTGATTCCGCGAGTATGTAACCGGCAAAGGTAAATAACGGAATGGCAATAAGTATGGAGTTCGTGCCCATTTTGCTCATCTCGATTATTACTACAGACGTATCCACTCCTGAAATTGCAAAAAGGATAACGGCAAGCCCTCCAAAAACCACAAAAAGAGGTGTGCCTATAAGCGCCAGAGCTATAAGAGCGATCCCGATAATGATCGATATCATATTTTATGTTCCTTTTTTTTCACCATCAGCGCTATCGAGTCGGCTATTCCCTGAAGATAAACAAGCGACATAATCAGGAACATGATCGGGATTATAGTTTCCAGCAGCCATACCGGCACAAAGAACACCGCCTGGCTGTCGGACATTTCATTCATTATGAAACATATGGAAGCCTTAAAAAAGAACGCCAGTATCCCGAAAGAAACAACGCTCACGATCAGCTTTACCAGGTTCTTATTGGCTTTATTTATGGACCTTGATACAACATCAAGGCTGATATGCCTTCCCTTGTAAGCGGCAAGCGATGCTCCCAGAAACGCCACCCACATGACAAGATAGCGCATCATCAGCTCGGCATTAGGCACGCCGCCGTGAAAAACAAGCCGCAATATGACCTGCGCCGCCGATAAAAAAAGCAGGATAAGGAACAGGACCACAACCGTATTCTTTGTTAAAACATACAAACTGTAATTAAGCCGCTTCAGAAATTTCAATTATTTTTTTGCCTTTCTTCCGTCATTGATTATTTTCATCATTCTGTCCAGCGTCGGCCTGTCGTAGTACTTGCCAACAAGGTCATTTGCGGTATTCAGGCTCACCTCGTCAAAAAATTTCAGATCCGCCGGATTTGTTATCTCGGAAAGCACCATTCCCTGTTTTTTAAGGACATTCAGCGCGTCTTCATTTTCCTTTCTCGCGTCCACCGTGAGCCTGTCAAAATATTTTTTACAAAGTTTTCTGATAACAGCCTGATGCTTAGGCGGGATGCTGTCCCATGTCTTTTTGTTTATCAGGACCCCGCCCGGAAGGTTTGTTATCTTTATGTCCAGCATGGACTTTATTTTTGTATTCCACTGCATCGCTATGCATGACAGTGTGGTACAGTACACGCCTTCAACAAGCCCCGTCTGCAGCGACTGCATAACGTCCGTTATTCCCAGCGGTATCGGCACTATCTTAAGATTTTTAAACATTGTCCCGGTGAACATATCGTCGCCCCATATCCACATTTTTGTTTTTTGCAGATCAGAGAGGCTATGTACAGGATTTTTTGTGAACACGTATACAAATCCGACTTCCGGCCAGCCCAGGACAACAAAACCTTTTTTCATGAAGCTTGATTCAAACTCCGGCGTCATACTTTTCATAACATTGTCCACTTCATTGTAATCCTTAAATAAAAGCGGCAGGTTCAGCAGCCTGACCTCAGGAACGACCTCTCCTAGCCCCTGCGAAGTGAATCCCGCGGCCTGCAGCTGGTTTATCTTCATCTTCCTCAGGACATCTTTTTCATCGCCCATTATCCCGCCGGGATAAAATTTAAGCTTAACTTCCCCGTTTGTCTTCTCCATTATCTCTTCATTCATGGCGTTCATCTCGTTCATCCACGTGGAGCCGTCCGGCGCCACGGTGGCGAACTTGATCTCATACTTTGCCGCGGCAAACACGCTTGCAGACGCCGCTAAAAGTGCCATAACAACCAGCAACAGTTTACGCATTTCAAAACCTCCATTGGTATTGTAGATTGTTGATCGTAGATTGCGGATTAAAAAAATAACACCGTTGCTGTTGTCCATTAATCCGCAATCTTCAATCGGCGATCTTCAATTATTTACTCTCTTTAATCAGAACAGATCTTCCGCTTTTGACTTTAAGACCGCCGCTTTTCTCTTTGCCACCTGCGTGAAAAGCTTCTCGGGTATTACATTATCGTCCGCGTTCAAGACGGAGTCAAGAAGTTTATCAAACATTTTTCTGTCATTCGCCTGCACGCAATAATATTTTGCCATAAAATAATCCGCCAGCACGAACTTATCCCCGGATATCGACTTGACGGCGTTATACGCCGCCTTTGCCCTGTCTGGATCGCCTCCAAACATCGCTGGCACGGAATAATAAACAATGACGAATAAATTCGGCAGCCCGTAAAAATACGACGGATCAAGGTCTATCACCCTGTCTATCATAGCTTTTACCTTCGGCAGGTCGGCCACGTCGGTCGCGGAATTTCTATTCAGGTTTATGTAACTGCCCCAGGCAAACGCCGTCCAGAAAAGCGTCTCGACATCATCCTTTCCGAACGCCCCGAGGTTTTTGGTGAAATCATCAACATTTCCGTCAACAGCGCTTTTAAAACCGCCGTTCTTTGTCAGTATCCTCATGCCGTAATCTTTGGACTTCGCGTAAAAATTTGCCGACTTTTTGAGGTTTATCTTATCCTGCTTTTTATCCGTCGTTACGTCTTCAAAAAATGCCAGTCCGTACATACCGTATAACTTACACCCTTTAAGGAGCAGGCCGTTATCCTCATTATTCGACCCCCTTATAAGACCGTCCAGAAGTTTCAGGTTCCCGGGTATGGCATCCTTCGCGAAATCAACGTCTGATTCGGTAAAATAGGCGTCAACAACATCATCCATGATAAGCGCCGTTGAACCGATGATCATCTTTTTTGGCGAGCAACCGCCAAGCATAACCGCTACCACTGCAATTAAAATCAGCACTTTTATCTTTTTCATTTTCGCCTCGTTTTAAAATGTTTTTAATAAACAATTATTGTCTGTTATTTACTTATATAATTTGATATTGTCCGGTAATTTTTCGTTCCATTTTCCGGCCGCTTCATCATATATCCTGTAGCCGACTATTTCGGCTTTGTGCCCGCTTGTATCAGCTATGGAATATCCTATGCCTTTCGCGTACCAGTACAATTCGGTTACCAGTCCTTTTCCGTCGCCATAGTCTACAAGCACCTTGATATTATATGTTTCGATGTTCCCTGCTTCCGTACTTTTCACGGCCTTATCAACCACCTCAAAATCGGCTTTTATATGCCTCTTGATCGGTATAAAAAGAAGGCGTGCTTCGCCTTTGCCGTCATAACTCCACTTTTCCCCGACTTTAAGGGGATATTTAATTATCGGCATCTTCGGTATAAGATCGGCTTCGATAGACATATCGAAGAATGGAAAAGGATATTTTATCAGCCTGAGTGTCACTCCGTCCTTATCAGCACCTATCAAATAACGCACATTGACCTGCGGGCCATAAAAATAATAATACAAGCCATCGCTCTTTTTTTCTGTCCTTATTATTTCAGCCTTTACATAGAGCATTTTTTCGGGTTCGGATTTTTTGTATCCCTTAAGGTAAAGGGCATCCCCGACATATGCAGGATAATAGAGATATGAATCATCGGCTGCCGCCGATGATACCGTGAAAAAAAACGCAAGTAAGATTATGAGTGATACTTTTTTCATTTTTACCTCCGTATATTTTAGCAAATTACAAAAAATGATTTTTACCGCCGCAGGGAATTATCAGGTTAAAACACCAACCCTACCCCGCCACCTATCATCACCGAAAGCGTCCAGATAGATTCGGTGGTAGCGTTATTTTGTTTTTCATCATATTTGCCGCCGTACAGATCGAACTCAAGCGACAGCAGCAACGGCGAACCTGTTATCCATGTTACCCCGGCGCACAGTACGCCGCCTGTGAATGTTTTTGTATTTTTTATCGTATCCCCGCCGCTCTTTGAATTATAAACGATATCGACTGATGAAAAATCCGCCCCAAAGAACGGGGACAGATCGTCATCCGCCGGTGAATAATTTCCTCCGACGGCCCATGAAATGTTTTTTTCTTTTGAAAAATTAGCTATCAAACCGGATACAGTTGAGAATTCCCCGATAACCCTCCAATTCTCATTTATAAAATATCCCAGCCGCGTTCCAAAAGCGCTCGGGGTGTAAAGGGTCTGTTCTATGGTAAAATGTTTATCTTTCCTGTAATTTTTCTTCTCCGGACGGCCTGACGCTTCGTCAGCTGAAGGCACCGGTTCTCCCGGCTGTTCAAAGGCCCCTTCAAGCGCCTCCGGAGCCGGAGGCGTCATGGCTTCGGTAATTTTTGCAGGCTCTGCCGCAGCCGCTAAAGTTACAGCCGCAGCTTCAGGAACTGAAACTGCGGAAACTGCTGCAGGAGCTGCCCGGTATATGACAACTCCCGGAACTTCCGGCCCGGACTTTGCCGTACCTGTAACAGGCCCTTCTGCAAACAAAAATACGGCGGCAAACATCATCGCGCACACAGCCATCATTATTTTTTTCACAACTGCCTCCGTATTGGAAATTTAATATTGGATATATTTTATTTGCTGCCTACAAGTATCTTCGGTATCCTGAGCGTCGGCTGGGCGTCACCAACAGGCACTCCCTGCCCGTCCTTGCCGCATGTTCCGGCATCAAACCCGAGATCACCGCATACAGCGTCTATAGTATTTAACACTTCCGGCCCGGTACCCATAAGTGTTGCTCCCCTGACCGGTGCTGTTATTCTTCCGTCTTCTATCATATATCCGTCTTTGACCTCAAAAACGAACTCTCCGGTGACCGTATTAACCTGTCCCCCGCCCATTTTTACAACGAAGATACCTTTCTTTGTGTCTTTTATAAGGTCCTCCGGGCTGCCGGTTCCGGGAGCTATCATAGTATTTCTCATCCTCGGTATCGGCTTGAACCTGTATGATTCCCTGCGCCCGTTGCCTGTCGGTTCTGCCTTATCCTTCAAAGCAGTTTCCCTGTCATACAGAAAATTTTTCAGTATGCCTTTATCTATGAGCACTGTCTTCTGCGAATTTGTACCTTCGTCGTCAAAGGAAAAAGAGCCGCGTTTGTTCGGTATCGTCGCGTCGTCAATGACAGTAATGATCTTTGAGGCCACAGTTTTGCCTATCTGCCCTTTGTACGGCGACATGCCTTTTTGTACCAGATCGGCCTCAAGGGAATGTCCAACCGCCTCGTGTATCATCGTCCCGCCGGCTTTGCATGAAATAACGGCCGTCATCTCACCGGTTATTTTCCTGTCCGCTTTGAGCAGCCTTAAAGCAAGTCCGGTTGCCTCATCGGTTTTTCTTATGACCTCCGCGTCGCTGAATATCTCATAACCCGCGTGTCCCGATATGACCGCATATCCCGTCTCGATCCTTCCGTTTTTTCCTGCTATGACATGGATGGAAACAGTTGAATACACCCTGCTGTCGTTTACAACATTTCCCCGGTCATTTATGATCCCGACCTTCTGTATCTTTTCCGAATAATTAACGGTAACCTGTTTTATGTCCGGGCTTATCTTCCTCGCGCGGTCGTTTATTTTTTTTAAAAGACTTATCTTCTGCTCGGTCATAACCGACCCGGGATATATCTTTACTGAATTTATGTCCCTCGGTTCTATTCTGGCTAGGGAAATGTTTTCGTTCTTTTTATTCGGCCCCGAGCATACGGTATTTATTACATCCTTAAGCGATAAGATATCGTTGGTATATCCGTAGTATGTTTTTCCATTCTTTACACCGCGCACGCCTATACCGTAGTCAATTCCTGATGATATCCTGTCGACGCGGTTATCGTCAAAAGTTATTGTGTAAACCGCTGATTCTTCCTCATAAATATCCCAGATGTCAAAACCGGCGCCGTTCAGACGGTAAGCGTCTTCAATTTTTCGCAACATTTTGTTTTTTTGCCTTTCTCTCTTCTACGACCGCAGCGCAGGTCCAGACCGTGATTGCAAGAGAAAATAAAAGTATGTATAAAAAAATGAAATTAAAACCGAATTTTATCATACCATACACGCTCAGAATAACCGTTACGCCGAATATCACAGCTAAAAGCTCATACATTTCTTATATTGCCTCCCCTTTTAGAAGCCTCTTTGGACAATTTATCGGCTTCCTTGTTCTTTTCCCTGGGGATATGGGTCAGAGTGAATTTTACTGTTTTTTTATGTTCGGCAACCTCTTTTGCAAGTTCCTGCAGACGTTCATCGCGTATCTTATATTCTCCGGAAAGCTGCTTCACCATAAGCTCGCTGTCGGAATAAATATCAATATTCTTTAACTTATGCATATCCGCAAGCTCAAGCAGGTGTAAAAGCGCGGAATACTCCGCGACGTTATTTGTGGTTTCTCCGATATATTTTGATTCCATGAGTATCTGGTCTTTTCCCTTATAAATAGCTACTCCTATCCCGGCATGGCCCGGATTACCGCTGGATGCACCGTCGATAAAAGCCGTGTATTGTGTGGTTTCAGTCATAAAACGCTCCCATTTTAATGAATTTTTGATATAAATAAATATAACAGATAAAACGGGTTAAGGCAACAGCGAAAAATAGGACAAATAAGACCGCGGCGGAG
>Ga0224525_1001086_pt1 | contig 10465 bp, 3 predicted proteins | sample CFST100metaG_FD_179874 | JGI IMG/M metagenome (GOLD analysis project Ga0224525, IMG submission 179874) | Peat soil microbial communities from Stordalen Mire, Sweden - C.F.S.T100 | ecosystem: Environmental > Terrestrial > Soil > Wetlands > Peat | place: Sweden: Norrbotten County, Stordalen Mire...
GTTTTGCGTTATGCAGGGCTTTAGAACCAATGCGCGGGCCGACACCTGGGTCGGCCCCTACAGGATTTTTTTTGTTCGTCTTTTAAATCATCACACCCCTGTAGGGGCGGACCCATGTGTCCGCCCGCAGACGTGTGTATTTGATTTGCGCATTGCGCGTTATGCAGGGCTTTAGAACCTACGCGCGGGCCGACACTTGGGTCGGCCCCTACACAGGCAGGGGCGGATGATGAATTTATAAAACCGAGGGTTAAACTTACCGGGGTATAAAATAAAAAAACCCCGGTAAGTTTAACCCTACCGGGGTTCTTTATTAAGTCCAGCAACGCCCTACTTTGGCTTGCAGCTGCCCGCAAACTATCATCGGCGAAGAGAGGCTTAACTTCCGTGTTCGGAATGGGAACGGGTGTTTCCCTCTCTCTATAGTCACTGGCCATATCTTTAATGGAATTTGAGATTACTTCAAAGTACGCCTCAAATTCCGGCCTCAATCTCTTGAGTCATTCTTATACAGCTATCAGCAGGTTAATACAATATGTCGAGATATTTCTTTTGAGCGTTTTGACACTTATTATTTCGGAGACTGTCGGTGACGTTTACGCCACCGACGCCTCTATTTTAAGTGGTCAAGCCTCACGGTTTATTAGTATTGGTCAGCTAAATGCATTGCTGCACTTACACCCCCAACCTATCAACGTCGTAGTCTACGACGAACCTTTAGCCGTGTTACCACGGAGAGAGATCTTATCTTAGGGTAGGTTTCACGCTTAGATGCTTTCAGCGTTTATCCTGTCCGAACTTAGCTACCCGGCTGTACTTTTGGCAAAATAACCGGATCACCAGAGGTTCGTCCGTCCCGGTCCTCTCGTACTAAGGACAGCTCCCTTCAAATCTCTTGCGCCCACAGCAGGTAGGGACCGAACTGTCTCACGACGTTCTGAACCCAACTCACGTACCACTTTAATTGGCGAACAGCCAAACCCTTGGGAGCTTCTTCACCCCCAGGATGTGATGAGCCGACATCGAGGTGCCAAACCTTGCCGTCGATATGAACTCTCGGGCAAGATCAGCCTGTTATCCCTAGAGTAGCTTTTATCCGCTGAGCGATGACCTGTCCACGTAGCGTCACCGGATCACTTAGCCCTGGTTTCCCATCTGCTCGTCGTGTATGACTCGCAGTTAAGCATCCTTATGCCTATGCACTCGTTAGCGCGATTACCGACCGCGCTGAGGATACCTTAGGACGCCTCCGTTACTCTTTTGGAGGCGACCGCCCCAGTCAAACTGCCTTCCAGACAATGTTCCCGCCCTGGTTTCACAGGAGCGAGTTAGAATTTCGATTAAGCAAGGGTGGTATTTCAACGACGACTCAACCCGAGCTAGCGCCCGGATCTCAAAGTCTCCCACCTATCCTACACAAGCAAGATCAAAATTCAATGCCAAGATACAGTAAAGCTTCATAGGGTCTTTCCGTCCCGCTGCAGGTAAGCGGCATCTTCACCGCTACTACATTTTCGCCGAGCATCTTCTTGAGACAGTTCCCAGATCGTTACGCCATTCGTGCAGGTCGGAATTTACCCGACAAGGAATTTCGCTACCTTAGGACCGTTATAGTTACGGCCGCCGTTTACTGGGGCTTCGAATCAATGCTTCCCCGGTATTGCTACCGGCTGACATCTCCGCTTAACCTTCCAGCACCGGGCAGGCGTCAGGCCCTATACATCCACTTGCGTGTTAGCAGAGCCCTGTGTTTTTGTTAAACAGTCGCCTGGGACAATTCACTGCGGCCACTTCTCGCTTACAGGGACAAGCCCCTTCACGATACAATGGCACCCCTTCTTCCGAAGTTACGGGGTCAGTTGGCCGAGTTCCTTGAGAAGACTTAACTCGATGGTCTTGGTATATTCTACCCGTCTACCAGCGTCGGTTTGCGGTACAGGTACCCTTGATTCTCCTTAGAAGTTTTTCCTGGAAGCGTAGAATCATCCACTTCTCCTCTTACGAGGATCCCCATAACACTTCGGGCTAACGTCTGCGGGATTTGCCTCGCAAACACCCTGAATGCTTAGACCGGAATCCATTAACCGGCTGGACTATCTTTCTCCGTCACTCCATCGTAATAACGAATCAAAGGTAGTAGCAGAATTTTAACTGCTTGTCCATCGTCTACGCCTTTCGGCCTCAACTTAGGTCCTGACTCACCCTGAGCGGATTAACCTAGCTCGAGGAAACCTTAGACTTACGACCTTTAGATTTTTCATCTAAATTTACCACGCTACTTGTACCGGCATATTCACTTCCAGTTCGTCTACGAGTCTTTTCAGTCTCGCTTCAACCTATACTGGAACGCTCCTCTACCAATAATACCTTGCGGCATTAGTTCTAAGCTTCGGTACCTACCTTGAGCCCCGTTATATTGTCGGCGCAAGATCACTTGACCAGTGAGCTATTACGCACTCTTTAAATGGTGGCTGCTTCTAAGCCAACATCCTGGCTGTCTGAGCAATCTCACATCCTTTACCACTTAGGTAGGATTTAGGGACCTTAGCTGTAGATCTGGGCTGTTTCCCTTTTGACAATGAAGCTTATCCCTCACTGTCTGACTCCCAAGATTGTTGTAGCGGTATTCGGAGTTTGATTAGGTTTGGTAACGAGGTTATCGCCCCTATCCTATTCAGTGCTCTACCCCCACTACAGAGATTCTTGAGGCTAGCCCTAGAGCTATTTCGAGGAGAACCAGCAATCACCAGAATCGGTTAGCTTTTCACTCCTAAACGCATCTCATCCAAGGTTTTTGCAACAACCACTAGTTCGGACCTCCGGTCGCTGTTACGCGACTTTCATCCTGGACACGCTTAGATCTTCTGGCTTCGGGCTCGATGAACAATACTAGACGCGCTTTCACACTCGCTTTCGCTACGGCTCCGTGGCGTAAACCACTTAACCTCGCATCATCCATCGACTCGCCGGCTCATTAAGCAAAAGGCACACGGTTAGACTGGTATCTCCATGTATACCCGAAGGCACACACAAAAATACCATAGTCCTTCCATCGCTTGTAGGCACAATGTTTCAGGTACTATTTCACTCCCCTAAAAGGGGTTCTTTTCACCTTTCCCTCACGGTACTAGTTCACTATCGGTTATCAGCTAGTATTTAGCCTTGGCCGGTGGTCCGGCCGGATTCCCACAAGATTTCACGTGTCTCATGGTACTTAGGAGTCAGATGTGAGTCTTTAATTTTTCCCCTACAGGACTATCACCTTATGTTGTCGGCCTTTCCAGGCCGTTCGGGTAAACTAAAGATTTGTAACTCACTGGCTTTAAACCAACCTGATCCTGCAACCCCGCCCGTGATTGCTCACAGACGGTTTAGGCTCTTCCCGGTTCGCTCGCCACTACTACGGGAATAAATGTCTTTTTCTTTTCCTCCAGCTACTGAGATGTTTCACTTCGCTGGGTTTGCTTCCTTAACCTATTTTGAATTTCAGTTAAGGATAACAGGTTATTAACCTGCTGGGTTGTCCCATTCGGAGATCCCCGGGTCAACGCCTATTGACAGCTTCCCGAGGCTTATCGCAGCCTGTCGCGTCCTTCATCGCCTGCTGATACCAAGGCATCCTCATTGCGCCCTTAGTAGCTTGACCACAATTTTATATTGTTGAGTCAATTTGTATCAATTGTATTACTTTGTTACTTCTCGACGAAAATTGTATTACCTGCTCTGATAGCTGTAAAAGAACAACTCAATATGCTCCTGAGAATTGAGAATGAAAAGTTGGTGGAGATCCTATCTATGGAATCTTAAATTAATATATCACTCAACTTTTTATCATCAACACTCTGGATAGCTTTTAAGAACGTTTATAAATTTTACGGAATGCATAATTTAACAAAATGCAATCCGTTTGTCAATTATTTTCTTTCGGTTACTTACTTCTCAACCAAATTTGTTTGGCAAATTTTGGTGGAGATGATCGGGTTTGAACCGACGACCCCCTGGTTGCAAACCAGGTGCTCTCCCAACTGAGCTACATCCCCACTTAAAACATTGAGGATGAGGAGCAAGGATGAGGAGGGAGGAAAATCGAACCCTTTCTCCTTAACCCTAAATCCTTACCCTTATTTTTTTGGCACCGCCAAAAAAATGGTGGGCCTTTCTGGGCTTGAACCAGAGACCTCACGCTTATCAAGCGTGCGCTCTAAACCAGCTGAGCTAAAGGCCCACTGATCCGTTTTTTCTATAATTTTGAGAGATTAGTTAGAAAGATTGAGTTCGCCGTGGCGCAGTAATTTATTTACACCAATTGTCTTACATTTTTGTGTTGCATAAATCTTCTCCTTAGAAAGGAGGTGATCCAGCCGCACCTTCCGGTACGACTACCTTGTTACGACTTCGCTCCAATCATTATTCATACCTTGGACTTCTACCTCCCTTGCGGGTTGGATCAAAGTCTTCTGGTACAAAGAACTTTCGTAGCGTGACGGGCGGTGTGTACAAGGCCCGGGAACGTATTCACCGTGGCGTAGCTGATCCACGATTACTAGCGATTCCGGCTTCATGGAGTCGAGTTGCAGACTCCAATCCGAACTAGGATTGGTTTTTAGGGATTGGCTCCATCTCACGATATCGCGACCCGTTGTACCAACCATTGTAGCACGTGTGTATCCCTAGACATAAGGGCCATGATGACTTGACGTCATCCCCGCCTTCCTCCCGTTTATCACGGGCAGTATTGTTAGAGTGCCCGACATGACTCGCTGGCAACTAACCATAGGGGTTGCGCTCGTTAGAGGACTTAACCCAACATCTCACGACACGAGCTGACGACAGCCATGCAACACCTGTGCTAGTGTCTCACATTGCTGTAAGAGGCCCAAACTTTCATAAGGGTTTCACTAGCATGTCAAGCCTAGGTAAGGTTCTTCGCGTTGCGTCGAATTAAACCACATGCTCCACCGCTTGTGCGGACCCCCGTCAATTTCTTTGAGTTTCAACCTTGCGGTCGTAGTTCCCAGGCGGTACACTTAATGCGTTAGCGTCGGCACAGAAGGAATGAACCTCCTACACCTAGTGTACATCGTTTACAGCCAGGACTACCGGGGTATCTAATCCCGTTTGCTCCCCTGGCTTTCGCTCCTCAGTGTCAGTTGCAGGCCAGAAATCCGCCTTCGCCACAGGTGTTCTTTCCGATATCTACGCATTTCACCGCTACACCGGAAATTCCAATTTCCCTTCCTGCACTCAAGCCAAACAGTATCAAATGCGGTTGTATAGTTGAGCTATACGATTTCACACCTGACTTATTTGGCCACCTACAAGCCCTTTACGCCCAGTGAATCCGGACAACGTTTGCTACCTCTGTATTACCGCGGCTGCTGGCACAGAGTTAGCCGTAGCTTATTCTACGGGTACCGTCAAGCAACAAAGATGTTAGCTTTGTTACACTTATTCCCCGTCAAAAGAGGTTTACAATCCGAAGACCTTCATCCCTCACGCGGCGTCGCTCCGTCAGGCTTTCGCCCATTGCGGAAAATTCCCTACTGCTGCCTCCCGTAGGAGTCTGGACCGTGTCGCAGTTCCAGTGTGGCCGAACACCCTCTCAGGCCGGCTAACAATCGAAGCCTTGGTAGGCCATTACCCTACCAACTAGCTAATTGTACATGGGCCAATTCTTAAGCGAAAGCTTACAAGTAGAGGCCTCCCTTTAATAATAAGAACTTGCGTCCTCATTACCACATCCGGTATTAGCTACTCTTTCGAGTAGTTATCCCGGTCTTAAGGGGATGTTACCCATGCATTACTCACCCGTTTGCCACTCAATACTGTATTGCTACAGTATTTCGTACGACTTGCATGTATTAGGCACGCCGCCAACGTTAGTCCTGAGCCAGAATCAAACTCTCCAAAGAACTATTATTCTGGCCAAGGCGAAACTCAATCTTTCAATCTAATCTCTCTGTGATAACTGTTTAAGAACTATTTTATACTCCTGCGGGTTTTTAAACCTTTTAGAGTTAACACAACCGAATTAAATATTACGGTTTTATATTTTTTTCATCCGATTTTAATTCGCGGATCTGCTTTTGATTTTCACCGGTTCCAAAAACTTACTTGCTTTCTTACAAGTTATAAAGCGCACAAAAAAAAGCAAAAAACCTTGTAGCATTTTTTTGCTTCAATGGGCTTTCTCAACTTTAGTTTTTGTTTAACCGTGAATGTATCATAACAAAACTTCAAGAAATTGTCAAGAGAAATTTTAAGATTTTTTAATCTTTTTTATTTTCTTTTTCCATGCAGCTTTTGGTATTTATTTATTCTGCACGCTGGATCAACTTTTTGTATTTTTACCAACTTTGAATTTACTTTTTAAGAGCGTCTATTTTTTCTTTTGCTTCTTCTTTTCTTTCTTCGTTCGTGAATCAAGTATATCAAAAATCTAAAATATGTCAACACTTTTTTTATTTATTTTTATCTTTAAATTTACTTTTTAAGAGCGTTTATTTCTTTCTTTTACTTCTTCGTTCGTGAACATAGTATAACAAAAAACAAAAATCTGTCAATCATTTATTTTAATTATTTTCACTTATTTTTACTTCGCTTGCCATCTGTCCGCCCCTGATTCCCCAGTTATCTTTTGATATATCATTTATGACAAAGAAGATACCAGCGCTTCATGCACCCCGCTAAGAACAGCCTTTCTGTGTTCCTTCGCCTTTCCGTCACATATGTGGATCTTGACCAATGGCATTGTTGCCTCCTTTATTACATCGTTTTATCCTCCGCATCCAGCTTCAATAAACTGCCCGCTGTAAGCTGACGATATATAAAACCATGCACGCCGCACCCGTAGAGACGCCTCCTATGCATCCCGCCGGTCTTAGACCGGGACGAACCACATCTGCTTATTTTAAAACCATTTACCGCGTTGCTCAAGCCTATCATCAAGATACCCGGCAAGCAGCGTCTCAACAATTTCTATCTATTTATAAAAAAAGGCGGGTATTTAACCCGCCTTTTAATCCGCATTCTACAATCTACTATCTTCAATTATCTTCAATCAGTCCTTATTTTGCCCTCTCAAATATCTCATCCACATATTTCAGGTAGTAATTAACATCAAATATACCGTCCAGCTCTTTCGGTTCAAAATTTTTCTTTACATCCGGGTCGGCAAGGAGCGCTGTTATGAAGTCAGGCGATTCGCCTCTCCATACCTTCATTGCGTTTCCCTGTACCACTTCATAAGCTTTTTCCCTTGTCAGCCCCTTCTGAACCAGCGCGAGGAGCAATCTCTGCGAGAATATAGCGCCTTTTAAGTATTCAAGGTTGCGTTTCATGTTCGACGAATATACCTGCAGGCCGTCAAGGACCCAGTTCATTTTATTCGTAATATAATCCAGCAGGATAAAAGAATCCGGAACTATTATCCTTTCAACCGATGAATGGGATATATCCCTTTCATGCCATAATGTTATATTCTCCATAGCGGCCATTGAATTTGATCTTATAACCCTTGAAAGTCCTGTTATCTGTTCGCAGGTTACAGGATTCCTCTTATGTGGCATCGCTGACGAACCTTTCTGCCCTTTCGCGAACGGTTCTTCCACTTCAAGTATCTCGGTATGCTGCAAGTTCCTTATCTCTGTTGCCATTTTTTCAATGGACCCTGCTGTTATGGCCATTACGCTCATAAGGTAAGCATACCTGTCGCGCTGTATTACCTGATTTGCCGCTTCGGCCCTGTTAAGCCCGAGCTTTGCCATCACTATTTTTTCAACGGCCGGAGGGATATTTGCGTAATTACCAACAGCTCCTGATAATTTTCCTACCCGTATATCCTCTTTTGCGCTTTTCAGCCTCTCCAAATTTCTTTTCATTTCAAAATACCATACAATGACTTTTAAACCGAAAGTAATGGGCTCGGCGTGCACATTATGCGTGCGGCCTATCTGAACCGTGTATTTGTGCTTAACAGCCAGTTTTTTCAGGGTGCCGATCAGCATTTTTGTGTCTTCAATAATAATATCGCATCCTTTTACAAGCCTTAACGCGAAACCTGTATCAACAACGTCCGATGACGTGATCCCCATATGGATATATCTTGAACTCGGTCCGACATGATTTGCCACAGATTCGGTGAATGCTATAAGGTCATGACGCGTCCTGAGCTCAATTTTGTCTATCTCATCGATATTAAAAGCGGCTCTCTTTTTTATTTCAGCCAGATTTTTTGCCGGTATCTTTCCCTTTTGAGCCCACGCTTCGCATACGGCTATCTCAACATCAAGCCATGACTGAAATTTAGCGTCTTCCGTCCAGAGCGATCCCATTTTTTCGAGAGTGTAGCGTTTTATCATGTATTACCTCCGCATTTATATTTATTACAGTTTACTTTAATCCCTCCCTGGCAACTATTTCTGCTATCTGTACCGCGTTCAGCGCGGCGCCTTTTCTTATCTGGTCTCCGGACACCCACAGATTAAGCCCCTTATCGGAAGACAGGTCTTCCCTTATCCTGCCTACGCTTACATTGTCCTTACCGGACGTGAAAAGCGGCATCGGATACTTTTTATTCGCAGGGTCATCTTCCAGTGTCACTCCCGGCGCATCAGCCAGGAGCTTTTTGGCTTCTTCCACAGTAAGCTTCTTCTCTGTCTCGATAAGTATTGATTCTGAATGCGCGCGCAGCACCGGCACCCTGACAGTTGTTGACACTATCTTCATGTCAGGAGCGTGCATGATCTTCCTTGTTTCGTTTACCGCTTTCATTTCTTCCTTGGTATAGCCGTTGTCCGTAAATACATCAATATGCGGTATCACGTTCCAGAGAAGCTGATACGCGAAGTTTTTTACTGTTAAAGGATTCCCTGCGGCCCAATCCCTGGCCTGCTGTTCAAGCTCGGCCATTCCCTTTGCTCCCGCGCCCGATGCCGCCTGATATGATGAAATGATCATTCTTTTTATCTTCGCGGCGTCATGCAGCGGCTTTAAAGGCACTATGGCTATGATAGTCGTGCAGTTCGGGTTCGCTATGATGCCCTTATTCCACCTGCAGTCCTCGGGATTTATCTCCGGCACCACAAGCGGCACCGTCTCATCCATCCTGAAAGCGGATGAATTATCGATTATCATGGCTTTCGCGTCCAGTATATCCTTCACGTACTGTTTTGATATTGAAGCGCCAGCCGAAGCAAGCACTATATCCACGCCTTTAAAAGAATCCTTTGTTAAAAGCTCAACTGTAAGGTCCCTTCCCTGATACTTCATTTTCTTTCCTGCGGACCTCTCTGAGGCAAGAAGTTTCAGCGATTTAACCGGGAACTTTCTCTCCTCAAGTATGTCGCGCATCACTTCTCCGACCGCGCCCGTCGCGCCCATTATTGCTACGTTATACTCTTTTCTCATATGGTTCACCGTTACCTTTCTTCAATTAGTATGTTCCATAATAAAGATTGTAGCTTGAAGATCGCGAATTAATAATCCCTTTAATCCGCGATCTAAAATCTACCATCTTAAATTACTTGACCAGTCCCGCTATAAAATCGCCCATCTCTTTTGTTCCCATTCCCATCTTCCCTGCCGACATTGACTTTATCCTGCCCGATGCAAGTGCTTCTGTCACAGCGTTATCTATCGACTTCGCGACTTTTGTCTCGCCGAGCGTATCCATCATCATTCCGGCCGCATTAATGGCCGCCAGAGGATTTATTACGTTCTTGCCTGTATATTTCGGAGCCGAGCCTCCGATAGGTTCGAACATTGAAACACCTTCCGGATTTATATTGCCGCCGGCCGCTATTCCCATGCCGCCCTGTATCATGGCTCCAAGGTCGGTGATAATATCGCCGAAAAGGTTCTCGGTGACTATAACGTCAAAATACTCCGGATTTTTTACGAACCACATTGTAGTCGCGTCAACATGCGCGTAATCCTGTTTGATATCCGGGAACTGCTTGTCCCCCATTTCCTTATGGGCCCTTACCCAGAGATCTCCGGTGCTGGTAAGGACGTTGCATTTATGGACAAGCGTAAGCATGTTCTTTTTATTCCTTTTACGGGTAAGTTCATAAGCGTACTTAAGACACCTGTCAACTTCAAACCGCGAATATACCATTACCTGTGTTGCTATCTCGTTCGGCGTTCCTTTTTTCACCGTGCCGCCCATGCCCGTGTATATCCCGCCTGAATTTTCCCTTACTACCACAAACTCTATCTGCTCCGGCCCTTTATCCTTAAGCGGCGTATCAACATTAGGATAAAGTTTTACCGGCCTTAAATTGATATACTGGTCCAGTGTGAACCTTAACTTTAAAAGAATGCCCGTTTCGAGAATACCGGGTTTAACATCCGGATGCCCTATAGCGCCAAGATATATTGCGTCGGCTTTTTTAAATTCCTCTATGCATGAATCCGGTAAAAGATCCCCGGTGTCCATGTATCTCTGTCCTCCAAGGTCGTAATT
>Ga0224525_1001090_pt1 | contig 10442 bp, 17 predicted proteins | sample CFST100metaG_FD_179874 | JGI IMG/M metagenome (GOLD analysis project Ga0224525, IMG submission 179874) | Peat soil microbial communities from Stordalen Mire, Sweden - C.F.S.T100 | ecosystem: Environmental > Terrestrial > Soil > Wetlands > Peat | place: Sweden: Norrbotten County, Stordalen Mire...
CACAAATAAAGACCAAACTAAGACATGGTTTGAAAGTCGTTACCCTTCTTTTACGGGTAAAATTACAAATATCCTTAAAAGGGACACAGAATACGGAGCCTATCTTGGAATTGAAATTGAAGATTTAGGCAACATGTACGAACTGCAAATGCCATGGAGTTCTGGGTATTCATCTGGATTTTTCTTGGCTATGCCGAATATCAATTTTACAGACGAAGTAACCTTTACCCCGTGGATGAAGATAGTTGACGAAAAGAAAAAAACATCTCTTTTTGTTACCAATAAAGGTGAGCAAAAAAGCGTAAAATGGGCTTGGACAAAAGATGAACCTGGAGATTTGCCTCAAATGAAACAAGTAAAAATAAAAGGCCAATTGGTTTGGGATGACTCGGAAAGACAGGAATATTTTGAAAATTTCATTGCAAAAAATATTACGCCGATTTTGCAAGGGAATAAACCTGCTCTGGTTGATCATTCTGAAACGATTAAAAAGGTTGAGGCAGCGTTTGATAGTATTGATAGTCAACCAGATGATGATTTGCCTTTTTGATAACTAATTGATTTACATACACTTATAATTTAAAATGGAAAGTATAACTAATATCGAGAAAATAGAAAACCTCCTAAAAATTGGCACGTTCATGAAAATGTTTCGTGTCAATTTTAACGGGATGAGACTTTATATTCAGGAAGAGCCTTTTCAGTATTATTCAGGGCTAACCGGGGCATTATCTGCGTGTACATTCCGTGGCGATCAGGATGCAAAGCGTTTAGATGGTTGGCGTACTTCAATGATAGATTCTTTTGGTCATAAAAATACTGAGGATTACGTTTCAATGACTGCGGACTTCGGAACTCTTTTACATATGAGCCTTGTTACCATTAAGGAAAAAGGTTGTATTGTTTGGAGTGAAGAACAGGACAAGGCACAGGAATATTTTGTAAATGCTTATCGGGCCAAAAGTATTGAACCGGATATGCGAACTATTAAGAAGATGCGATTTGATTATTGCAAACATGTATCTAGCCTTCTCCAATTTGTATACGATAGGGTGCAAGAAATATATGCTATTGAAGCCCCGTGCCTTTGGGAAACAATGCGAATTTGCACTCCGATTGATATGGTTTGTTCTTGTAGGCCTACTGAGAAGGGGGATTTTAAAACCACTACAATTAATATTAAAACATCGTCTCAAATTTCAGCCCATCAATTAGAGCAAATTGCCTGTGAAAATTACATGTGGAATAATACTTATGATTTACAAGCAGATATATCGGCTATTATCCGAACGAAAGATTGGAAAGATTCTGGGACTCCCACTTATGAATGGAAATATATTACAAAGGATGAGTGTATTAAAGCTGCGGAAGAAGCTGCCAAAAGACTTTGGCTTTGTTTAAATAGCAATTCAAGCTATTTCCCAAACCCAATGAGTAAAACTTTTGTCGGAGAAACTAAGGCCGGAGAAAAACCAGAAATATCTATAAAGACATTGGAACAGGAATGGCTTTCTACAATGGAAGAAATAAACAATTAAATAATAAACCTATGACAATAGATACAAAATTCAATTCAAATGAAAAGGTGTGGATTATTAACAATGGTAAAGCTATGGAATTTCCTATAATATCAGTAAAAGCAGAAACGGAAAATTCGAGTATAATTATTAGCTATTTCCTAAATGTGGGAATCGAAAAGGATTATAAATGTAAGCTTGTGTATGAAAAAGAATGCTTTCATTCCCGTGAAGACCTTATAAATTCGCTGTAATGGACAAAATAATTGCGATTTGGGATATAAAGGATCATAAAATTACCGTTTTAAAGCGTGATCTTTTTAACGATGCAATAAAATCCCTTCCAGATGGCCGTTATATTAATACTACGGAAAGGATTTATTCCAAATATTCAGGTAGTCAGCGCAATACTATTTTTGGCCTAGCATATTCTATAATCAAACAGGGATTTAAAGAGCTTGGCTGGGAAAACGTGTCAGATACTTTTGTTCAGGAGTGGTGTAAGGAAAAATGTCTTCCGGAAGAATATAAGGAAATGCTCAGGAAAGAACACGAAGACTCTTGTGTGAATAAATTAACCGGGGAGGTATTAGAAATGCCTTTCCGGTTAACTATAACAAAATTAACAACCGCTTGGGCAAATGAGTATTTTGAAAATATGCAAAGGAAGGCGGCTGAGGATTTGAGTGTACAAATACCCAATCCTGATGCTAGTAAAAAAACATAACGTTAAGTATATGGCAAGTTGGGGGATATAACGCACGAACCTATCAGCTTACAGAAACTAAATAAAGAGTGCGAATGTAGCAACTTGTAAACAACCCCCAATTTGCTATATACATTGTTAGGGGCTGGCATTTTTAATACATAAATAAATGAGAGGTTTAAACATTAATCAACAAGCCGGGAATGATAGTACCGCTTGGTTAAAAGACAAAGCAAGAGTTGATTCAATTTTAACTCAAAATGCAAGTAAAAATTTTGTGAAGCGAATCCAAACGCCTAATAATTATCCAACTCTGGATTTGGGTAATGGTGATTATGCTACACATAAAATGGCTTGGGGAACAGACGATAAAGGAATAGCGTATGTTTACCCAACAGTAGTGCATGATACTACTACTAATAAACTCATTCAATTGGACAATAAAGCAGCATGGCAATACGCTGTTAAAAACAATGAGTTTATCAGGTTTGACAATCCAAATGATGCTGATTGGTTTTCCCGTAAATACAAAGCTGTTTGGGGAAAACAATATTGGAATGGTCAGTAAATTATCAACGGGGCAGGCTGTTTCTTATGCTTGCCCCTAACGGTGGCAATATGGCAAGTGGCTGATTACGGGCTACGAACCTATCAAGTTACACTACCGTTAATGCGATGCAAACAGCTACAATAACCACAAATACAGCCATTTGCTATATTGCGTGTTATAACCAGTGCTTATTTTATAATTATCTAAATATTAACAATTTAATTTTAACAAAAAATGGAAAAAGACACAGTATTATTAGACGTTGAAAAGTACAACGTATTAAGAGATTTTAAAGAGTATATCGAAAAAGGGCACACATTAGAAGTTAATAATTCCAGATATAATTCATATCGTAGATTTATAACTACCGATGAGGCTGTTAAAATCGTTGTAAAAGAAAGAGAGTTAATTGTAGCCGAATTGGAAAAAGAAAATACCGATTTAAGATTACAAATAAATACTTTAGAAAACCCAGCACCTAAAGAAATTACCATTAACGACCTAAAAAAGATGTCATATTGGGAGTTTCGTAAATGGTGTAAATCTTAATATTTTATTCCAATGCAGGAACTATCTACGGAGCGTTCTTGCATTGGTTATAACGATGGTGCTATGTGTCCGGTTGGGTAATAACTTGATAAATTAACAACGATGAACGAAACAACGATAACCACAGAAATATCCAACGAGGTAGATAACCCCGGCTTGCGTATGAGCCCGTGTTAGCAGTAGTTTTTATTAATCATTTAAAAATAAAGTATATGAGTATTATGTTAGGAAACCAGTCTGTAAGTCAGATTGAAAAAAGATTAGGAATTGAATTTCCAGAAGAAATCAGAGAGTTTATGAATAAAACGCACCAATCTGAAGCGAGTAATATTGCAAAAGGTAAATGGCATTGCTTTGACCTACCATTTAATTTAGTGTGCGGAGATATGGAAACCGCTACCAAAATTTTCAATTCCGTAAAAGATAGGTCGAGTGAGTGTAAAGAACAATTGCAGTTTAGTTTGAGCGGTGGTAATTAAATTACTGCTAACGGTTCGTATATGAGTAGTTGGGGAATGCGAAGAGCGAACCTATCAAAATATACAGACCTGAATACGTGGCAGAATGATTGATTAACAGACTAAACCCCAATTACTTATATACAGTGTTATAACCCGTTTTTTATTACTAATTAAAATATAAAAATTATGAAAATTAAAATTAAAAGAGCCACAACAGAAGGGCTAAAAGAAAACGAAGGAGATTTGTTTGAAACAAATGGAATGCAATTTTGCTTGGTAAAAGCTGATGGATTATTTTTTTCAATAGAGTTATCAACTGGATGCAATGTGAAAAGTTTTGACCCAGATAATTATTCAAAAAAACGAGCAATAGAGTTGGCAAAAAAAGAAATTAACCGCAGAACAAAATCAGAATGGGAATACGCTTTAAATAAAGTCTCCGAAGATTATTGCTCAAGATTCAAATTCAGCTTGCCAGTGAACGAGCCTGTTTTAAATGGGTTATAACGTTGAAGCTATGACCAGTAAAGGATTACGGGCTTCGTGCCTGTCAAAATACACCGAATTTGGAGCGAGATACAATGTTGGATTAACCACTAAAACCTTTATTGGTTATAGCTTGTGTTAGCAAATCGGCTTTTTTATTAATAATCTTAAAATCAAAATTATATGAACAATTTAAACGAATTATCAAAACAGTACCACGAACGAGCAAAGGCAAAAGGTTTTTGGGACGAACCAAGAGAAACAGGAACTTTATTAATGCTTATGGTTTCTGAACTTAGCGAGGCTTTAGAAGCTGACCGAAAAGGGCAATATGCCAAAATTGACGATGCTGAATTTATTATTGATGGTAAAACCATTCGTGAAGATTTAGATTTAGCTATTCAAGAAAATGACATGATAAAGTTTGAGGACATATTCAGAACACAGGTAAAAGATACTTTTGAAGATGAAATTGCAGATACATTTATTCGCTTACTCGACTTTATAGGGCAAAGAAACATTGATATTGAAAAACATATCGAGTTGAAAATGCAATACAATCTAACAAGGGCGTACAAACATGGCAAGGCGTATTAAGCTGTTTGCTAACGTTGACGGTATGAGCTGAAACCGATTTGAAACGCAACATTATCAACACAATATGAACTTGATTAGAACTACATACTTTCAATTACGCACCGAGACGGTTTTTGCTTATACCGTGTGTTGTGTGCATGTAGCTTCCAGTTCAGTTCAATCGAAGTACGAACACTTTTTTATTTAATTTTTTAAGGAGGATTTTTATTATGAATTTAGAAATTACAGACTGGAATAAAGCAGATGAAGAGGGTACAATACATGTGCCTGACGAATTAGATAAAATATTTAATAAAGTTGGAATGCAGTTTAGATTTGTACAATTATCAGGCAAAAATGAAGTGCAAGCAATAGTCGATATTGTACATGGTTGCCAAAAGTTTTTTAAAGAAATGTACGAACCTAAATAATAAAACTATGAATGAATATGACGTAAGAAGATTAGCATTAGTATTAGCCTTACAAGCCAATATAGAAGGTATGAAGTCAGATAATATGTTAGCTGATAAAAACGGACACCCGCCAATTCATACACAATCGGATTTTGATAATATGGCTGGGAAACTAAGTGACTTAGCATATGCACATAACGAACAATTATTTTAATAACTAAAATTATGGACGTATTTAAAAAATTAGGGAATATTTTAACCCCAGAAAAAGATGAGCCGGATTATTGCCTATTTAACTACGATGAAAAGGCATGTACTAATTGTCCGTTTAATGAGTTTGAAATGGTCGGACACCCTGGCGGTGGATGTGATGGCAGAGTTTCGGTAGAAAAACGCCATTGTGAACTTGGGTACTGGAAAGATGATTTTTAATCCTTAATAATTAGTAAAATGACAAATTACCAAAATGATATAATGGACTTACTACAAGGTAATACTCCTAAAGAAAAATACGAAAATCTTTTAGAAATTCGCAACGAATTAGCCGCCGCACTTGGAAGATTAGAATTTTGTAAATACCAATTTGGCTCAATTTTAGCTCATACGCCATATTTGGATGCAGGGAATAGAAATTGGATTGAATCTATAATAGTTACAATGAATACTCCTTTAAATACTTTTCCTCCATTATGCGAATGTGGAAAAAGTAGACGAGAAGATAGTAAATATTGCGATGGTTGTAACGCTTTTCATAGCATTTAAAGTAATGGACTTTGTGACCCACGTGGTAAAGTCATTTGAAATTAAAATTTACAAGGAATACCGAGAAAGACACAATGTATATTTTATATCAACTATGTAGCTTATAGGAATGACACATGTAGCTATTTAGGGAATATCAAAGTTCATTATTTTAACAGTTTTGAAAAATTTGAAGAGCGTGGGCAAAAAATTAAATAAAAAAGACTTATTAAGCACTAACCTTGCTACGAAGGAAGGCTATTGCACACAACATTTCAATAACCATAGTTTAAAATTTTAAACCTATATGTCACGAAGTGAGTTAATATATGATAGATTAATGTGTTGTATTCACAATGGAGAGGTTTAAAAACTTTAACCTCATATTCTGAAAGTGAAAAGATATCTTATCCAGCAGCGGCAAAACGCAAAACTGACCGTGTGAAAATTGATAAAGTTGAATTTATAATTAATAACGAATAATATGGGAAAAGCTAAAGAAATAAAATTTACCAATTCAGATTGGGGGCTTTTGCGTCACCCCAAAGAATTTATTAATTCTCCTTCTGGCAGAATGCCACTTGAAGTGTTTATCAGGGGTGATAAAGTAGCTTTTTTAACTCGCTACGATCAAGTAAAAGAAAAAATAATTCCTTCCACACCTCCAAAATTTATTCCAATAACTTCAACCGTTGATTATGGGATTATTTTTGAATCTGGATTTGAAATTAAAGGCGTAGGGAGTAAAATTTGGAATGGAATACCTATTCCTACCGGAACTGATATTATCGTTAATATGATACGACCTGAAGTCAAAATGGCACCTAAATTGTTAAAATAATGGAACCGATACTCCAAGGTTGGCAATGTCCATTATGCCTAAAAATTCATTCTCCATTTGATAAAATTTGTAATTGTCAAAATAAACGGGTAATAAAACAGTTCACTCCACCTACATTAGAAGAAGTCAAATCTTATTTTAAGGATAATGGATTTAAGGAAGAGATTGGAGAGCGTGCATGGAAAGGTTATGAAGCCGGAGACTGGCACGACTCCCGTGGGCAAAAAATTAAAGTTTGGAAACAGAAAATGCAGCATGTATGGTTTAAAGATGAGCATAGGACTGTAAAAGCAGATTTTCAAACTCGGATTGCGACTAATTTACCATCAGCAAAAAAATTAACACTACGAACAGAATGACTATAGATTTTGTCGGGAAAATTTCACCACAAGCTTGCGATTTAGAAGAAGCTGTTTTAGGAGCTTTAATGATAGATAGTGATGCTATTGATATGATATCTAATATCATTAAGCCTGAGAGCTTTTATAAAGACAGTCACCAGAAGATATTTAGAGCTATCCTTGAGTTAGAAAAAAAACAAGAACCTGTAGATTTACTAACAGTTTCTGAGTCCTTAAAAAAGTCAGACTCTTTAGAGAATATTGGTGGCCCATATTACCTAGTTCAATTAACAAGTAAAGTTGCCTCCGCTTCCAATATTGAGTTTCACGCCCGTATCATAGCTCAAAAACATATCCAGCGGGAATTAATCAGAATTTCAAGCGAAATAAACAATAAAGCTTTTGATGAAAGTATCGATGTAGATGATTTAATTTCTTTTGCTTCTAATTCCATTGAGCAAGTATCTAATATTTCTATTGAAGGGGGAGATGATTGTTCGTGGCCTGAATTGTTAGAATTAACAGCTAAACAGGCTGAAAAAAGAGAAGTATTGAGAAAAGAAGGGAAAACACTTGGAATAAAAACTCCTCTTAAAGTTTTAGATCAACGAACAGGAGGGTGGCGTGGCGGAGACCTTATTATTATTGGCGCTAGGCCTTCGGCTGGGAAAACTGCAATTTCAATAGCTATCATGAAAGAAGATGCTAAAAATGGAGGGTGTCCAAACTTCTATTCTTTAGAAACAACCAAGATTAAAATTGCAGACAGAATACTTGCCGGAGAAGCTGGTGTTAATTATGAGAATTATACCATGGGATATATGACCGATCAAGAATGGCGCATGCTTTCAGATGCTCAGTATAAGTTGTCTAAGTATAAGATTATTATAGATGATAAATACAATACATCTATCGACTATATTAAAAGAAAATCCCGAATGTTAAAGAAAAAAGGAATGTGTTCCATGATCATTATTGATTTCCTTCAATTAGCGCAAGAGGAGAATGTTGGCAAAATGATCAGAGAGCAGCAAGTGGCTTTAATGAGTCGTAAATGCAAATTAATGGCTAAGGAATTAGATGTGCCTGTTTTTATCCTTTCTCAACTTAGCCGAGAAGTAGAAAAGATGCCAATGAAAAGGCCTACAGCTTCAACACTTAGGGAATCAGGTAGTTTAGAACAGGATGCTGATATTGTGATACTTATTTATAGGCCTGAGCAATACGGATATATGGAAGATGAAAATGGAATAAGCACTAAGGGTATAGGAGAATTAATAATAGAAAAAAATAAAGAGGGAGGATTAGGCTCTGTATTTTTTAAATATAACGAGTCTTTAACTGTTATATCAGATCCAGATCCTATCCCTAGTTATCGTGAAACTTCAACTAAGCCTCCTACAGATTATCATCCTGACAGAAAACTTGAACCAAACCATGATTTTGACAGTGAAACACCGTTTTAATTAAAAAAATATGGACAATAATAAAGTGTTAACAAAACGAAATACATTCTTAAATAAACCAGGATATAAAAGTTTCAACGGATTTGACACTTTATACGAGTCTAAAATTATAGCATGCTTTTTAAATGCAAATTCAGATTTACTTAAAATACAACGTATAGAAAAAGCATCTGGACTCAGTAAAGATAGTTTAAGGCCTTTGATGTCCGGTAAAACAAAAACAATGCACCCAGATTCAATAGTAAGCATAATTCCAGTATTAAATAGACTAGGATTTGAAATGCCACCTAAGCAAATAACCCTAGATGTAATTCAAAACATGGTGACAAGATTCTATGGAATTTCAATTGAAAATATACAATCAGAACTATCACCTAGGGAAATATCAAAACCTAGACAAGTGTGTATGTTTTTTTCAGTTGAAATGACTAAAAATAATTATGAAGCTATTGGTTATTTTTTTGGAGGTCGAGATCACTCATCTGTATCTTATTCAATTAAAACAGTTAATGATTTAATTGAAACGGATAAAAAATTCAGATTGCAAATAAATTACCTACGTAAACGAATAAAACCGTCTTAAATAATTAGCTACCTTTGTTTTTATGAATCATTAATATGACAGAATTAACTCATCCGGTATTCCAGAAAATATATATCCAAGATGAGGATATTTCCTTTTCTTTGCTTGGTTGTTTTATAGTTAAAGACGGTGGAAGTGATACATTTTATGTTGAAATAATATTTAGCTCAAATTGAGAAAGACCATAATCATAGAATTGACGGATGATCCGAATGAAATTGACAATTACGGAGTCGGGACGTATAAACTACTTCCAAATGGCAATAGAGTAATAAAAGCTTATTGTAAAGATAATTCTACTACTTGGAATAAATGGGCATTCCTATGCGCTATACATGAAATGGTAGAATTTGAATTAACCCAGCAAAGAGGGATAATCGAACCTTCTATTGATAGTTTTGACAATTGGTTTAATACTCAGAATTTAGAAGGAGAACCAGGCGATCACAAAGACTCCCCATATAAACTAGAGCACAGAAGTTCTGAATTTGTCGAAAGATATTTATGCGAAATTTTTGGCATGGACTGGTTTGAATATTTTGAAAATTACAAGATTCCTGACGATTTTAAATATAATGATAATTATCAAGTAAATGAATAAAAAACCTAATGTTTGTGTAATAGATTCCGGCCAATTCGTATGGTGGGCAATTCAACTTAGCGAATATTTTAATGTTTTCTACTATAAGCCTTGGAATAAACATGGAATGCCAGATGTTAAAGATTACTTTATTGGATATGGGTACGATGAAATTACTAAAATAGATGATATTTTCTCTGAAAATGAATCGTATAAATTCAATGACGTTGATTTATTTATTGTCACAGACCTTTACTTTGGAGATACCGTTAAATACCTAAGAAGTATCGGGAAATTAGTCTGGGGGACTGGCCCAATAGAAAGTCTTGAAATAAATAGGTGGGAGTTTCAGAAAAAGTTAACCGAATTAAAATTGCCTACAACTGAATCTGTTAAAATAAAAGGACTTGACAAACTTGATACTTATTTAAAAGATAAAACAAAATGCTACGTTAAGATAAGTAAATTCAGAAACGTAGTTGAAACATTTAGACATGAAAATTATGAATTGTCAGAGCCGTTACTTCAAAAGTTAAAACACGATCTTGGAGCTGTCAGGAATGAATTAGAATTTATTGTTCAAAAAGAAATTAAGGCCGATGTTGAATACGGCTATGATGGAATTACCATAG
>Ga0224525_1001092_pt1 | contig 10425 bp, 12 predicted proteins | sample CFST100metaG_FD_179874 | JGI IMG/M metagenome (GOLD analysis project Ga0224525, IMG submission 179874) | Peat soil microbial communities from Stordalen Mire, Sweden - C.F.S.T100 | ecosystem: Environmental > Terrestrial > Soil > Wetlands > Peat | place: Sweden: Norrbotten County, Stordalen Mire...
CCTTATATCACTGCAACAATTATTTTACAGCTTTTAACAATGATTTTTCCTTTTTTGGAAAAACTTTACAAAGAAGAAGGGGAAGCTGGCAGACAGAAATTTAATCAATATGGAAGATTGCTTACAATTCCTTTGGCCGCGTTTGAAGGTTACGGAATGCTTGTAGTTTTTGCAAAAGAGGGAATTATTACAGGATTATCTTTGCCAGTTATGATTTCTGCAGTTCTAACAATTATAGCAGGAGCTATGTTTTTAATGTGGATTGGTGAAATTATTTCTGAACAAGGAATAGGAAATGGAATTTCTTTATTGATTTTTGCAGGTATCGTAGCAAGAATGCCAACAAATATTTTTCAAACATTTGTTACTTACGATGCATCAAAAATTCCTTCTTATTTAGCATTTATTGTACTTTCAATTATTATAATTGCCGGAGTTGTTTTAATTACCGAAGCTCGCAGAAATATTCCAGTTTCTTATGCAAAAAGAGTTAGAGGCTCAAAAATGTATGGAGGAACTTCAACTTATTTGCCTTTAAGCGTTAACCCAGCAGGAGTTATCCCAATCATTTTTGCTTTATCAATACTTTTATTTCCAGGAATGATTGCAACTTACTTTTCCACATATGCCGGAATGGTTGGAACCGTTGCTACAGATATAGGATGGTTTTTTAACAATGTTTGGATACACGGAGTTTTGTATTTCTTGTTAGTAATCATTTTTACATATTTTTATACTGCAGTAACTTTTGATCCAAAAATGATTTCTGAAAATTTGCAGAAAATGGGTGGATTTGTCCCAGGAATAAGACCAGGAAAATCAACAGCTGACTTTATAAAACATATTTTAAACAGAGTATTATTTACCGGCGCAATATCTTTGGGATTAATAGCAATATTGCCATCAATAGTTGCCGGAGTTACAGGAGTTACCGGATTTACATTCTTAGTTGGAGGTACCTCGCTTCTAATCGTTGTCTCTGTAGTGTTAGACACAGTAAGACAAATTAATGCGCAACTCCAAATGCGCGAATACGAAACATTTTAAGTTATATGTCTAAACCAATAAGTTTTGCTTTAATAGGAAGATCTGGATGCGGAAAAGGCACTCAGGCTGAATTATTAAGAAAACATTTTGGTAATTTATTTTCTGTATCTACAGGAAATCTTTTAAGGGATTTATCAAAAACAGATTCATCGGTTGGAAAAGAAATTAAAAAAATATTAGCTAATGGAGAATTAATCCCCGATTTTATGATAATTGGATTATGGATGAGAGAGCTTTGCGTTAATTTAAAAGATGATCAAGGAATTTTATTTGATGGTGCGTTTAGAAGATTGATTGAAGCCGAACAAGCAGACCAATTTTTAGATTTTTTAGGAAGAAAAGATGCTTTTTTCCCAATTCTTATTGATATTTCAAGAGAAGAAGCATTTGACCGTTTAACTAAAAGAAGAATTTGCAAAGATTGTGGAAAACTAATTCCTTTTGTTGGTGAATTTAAAAAATTAGAAAAATGCGATAATTGCGGTGGAGAATTAGTTGGCAGACAAGATGATAAAACAGAAGCTATAAATAATAGATTAGATTTTTTTGATAATGAAGTAAAAGAAGTAGTTGATTATTATAAAAATAGTAATCGTCTTATAGTGATTAATGGTGAACAGCCAATTGAAAAAGTTTTTGATGATATTTTAAAAGCTGTACAATGATTACAATAAAAACGTCAGAAGAAATTCAAATAATTAGAGAAGGTGGAAAAATTTTAGCATCTACTTTAAAAGAATTAGAAAAACTGGCTAAACCTGGAATTACTACTTTAGAATTAAACAGGGCCGCAGAGGCTCTTATTTTGTCTGCTGGTGGAAAGCCAGCTTTTAAGGGCTATGAAGGTTTTCCTTTTGCTTTGTGCGCCTCGGTAAACGAAAATGTTGTTCATGGATATCCATCAAATTATATTTTAAAAGATGGAGATGTTTTAAAATTGGATCTTGGAGTTTTGTATAAAGGTTTTAATACAGATTCGGCTATAACCGTTGCTGTGGGAAATGTTTCTTATGAAGCTAAAAGGCTTATAAACGTTACAAAAAAATCTTTAAGATTGGGAATTAAAAAAGCAAAAATTGGAAACACAGTTGGAGATATTGGAAATACAGTTCAAAGATTTGTTGAAGACCAAGGCTTTGGAGTGGTGCGAGATTTATGCGGGCATGGAATTGGAAAAACTGTTCATGAAGATCCAAAAATTCCAAATTTTGGTAAACGCGCGCATGGTGAAAAATTAGTTGAAGGAATGGTAATTTGCATAGAGCCAATGGTAACAATGGGAGATTATAATATAAAACCATCTAAAGATGGATATGGATACGCCACAAAAGACGGCTCTTTATCTGCCCATTTTGAACACACAATAGTTATTACATCTAAAGGCCCCAAAATTTTAACAGAAATTTAATAAAATAAATTATATGCAAAATTTAATTGTAGCCAACTGGAAAATGAATCCGGTTAGTCTGGAAGAAGCAAAAAAATTATTTAATAGTATAAAAGAAAAAATGGGCGATGTAAAATCAGAAGTTGTTGTTTGTCCGCCTTTTATATATTTGGCAGAATTGAAAGGTTTAACTCTTGGAGCTCAGGATATTTTTTATGAAGAGAAAGGAGCTTTTACAGGAGAAGTTTCTGGAGAAATGTTAAAAAGCGTAGGAATTGACTATGTAATAATTGGTCATTCTGAAAGAAGAAAATATTTTTCTGAAACAGATGAAGTTATAAACGAAAAAATTAAGAAAGCTTTGGGAACCGGATTAAAAGTTATTTTTTGCATAGGTGAAACTCAAGAACAGCACGATAATGAAGAAAAATATAAAGTTTTAGAAAATCAAATTAAAAAAGGATTAGATGGCATTGAAAATTTAAAATTTAAAATTGAAAATTTGGCGATAGCTTATGAACCAGTTTGGGCAATTGGCACAGGAAATAATTGTTCTGTTGATGAAACTAAAGAGTCTATTAATTTTATAAAAAATTTAGTGCCAAATGTTAGGGTTTTATATGGTGGAAGTGTAAAAAGTAAAAATTCTGGAGAATATATAAAAAATGCAGGAGCAAATGGATTGCTAGTTGGCGGAGCATCATTAAACGCCGAAGAATTTATAAAAATTGTAAAATCAGCTGAGTAGATGTAAAATAATAAAATATATGAATTCCTCTGAATTGCGTCAGAAGTATTTAGATTTTTTTAAGAGCAAAGGGCATAAGATTATCTCTAGTGCTTCTTTGATTCCTGAAAATGACCCGACTGTTTTGTTTACAACTGCCGGAATGCATCCGTTGGTGCCTTTTTTGTTGGGAGAAAAACATCCATCTGGAACAAGATTAACTAACGCGCAAAAATGTATAAGAACAGGTGACATTGATGACGTTGGTGATGACACTCACAGCACCTTTTTTGAAATGTTGGGGAATTGGTCATTGGGAGACTATTGGAAAGAAGAGGCTATAAACTGGAGCTTTGAATTTTTAACTAAAGAATTAAATATACCAATTGAAAGATTGGCAGTTACATGTTTTGCGGGTGATAAAGATGCGCCGAAAGATGAAGAATCGGCAAAAATTTGGGAATCTTTGGGAATTAAAAAAGAAAGAATTGCTTTTTTGCCAAAAGAAGATAATTGGTGGGGTCCTGCAGGAAAAACAGGCCCTTGCGGTCCAGACACAGAAATGTTTTATTGGAAATTAAATGACAAACCAGTGCCGGAAGTTTTTGATGCAAAAGATAAAAATTGGGTTGAAATTTGGAATGATGTTTTTATGCAGTATATAAAAGATGATGATGGTAATTATAATCCTGCAAAACAAAAAAATGTTGATACAGGAATGGGATTAGAAAGAACATTGGCTGTTTTAAATGGCAAAGAAAATGTTTATGAAACAGATTTATTTTTTGATTTAATTAAAAAAGTTGAAGAATTATCCGGAAAAAAATATAAAGAAAATGAAAAGTCTTTTAGAATTATTGTTGACCATTTAAAAGCAACAACTTTTATAATCGGTGATGTTAGAGGAGTCACTCCAAGCAATGTTGGACAAGGTTATATTGTGCGACGCTTAATAAGGCGAGCAATAAGACACGGAAAAAAAATTGGAATTGAAAAAAATAATTGGACAAAAGAAATTGCCGAAGTTGTGGCTATAAGTTTTGAAGATATTTATCCTGGAATAAAAGAAAATTTAGATTTTATTTCTGCTGAATTAACAAAAGAAGAAGAAAAATTTAGTTTAACTTTAGAAAAAGGCTTAAAAGAATTTGAAAAATTAAATAATGTTTCCGGAAAAGATGCTTTTGATTTATACCAAACTTATGGTTTTCCAATAGAAATAACTCAAGAATTGGCAAAAGAAAAAGGTATTACCGTTGATATTAATGAATTTGAAAAAGAATTAGAAAAACATCAGGAGCTTTCAAGGACAGCTTCGGCTGGAATGTTTAAGGGCGGATTGGCTGATCATTCAGAAGAAACTACAAAATTGCACACTGTAGCGCATTTAATGTTGGCAGGATTAAGAAAAGTTTTGGGCGATGAAGTTTATCAAAAAGGAAGTAATATTACTGCCGAAAGATTAAGGTTTGATTTCTCGCATAAAGAAAAAATGAGCAGTGGAGAACTCAATGATGTAGAAAATTTTGTAAATGGTATAATAGAAAAAGACTTACCTGTTTGGTTTGAAGAAATGCCTTTAGAAAAAGCAAAAGAAATAAATGCAATGGGTGTTTTTGATTCAAAATATGGGCAAACAGTTAAAGTTTATTTTATCGGTAAGGGAGAAGAAAATGTAAGCAAGGAAATATGCGGAGGTCCGCATGTTGATAGGACAGGATTATTAGGACATTTTAAAATTCAAAAAGAAGAAAGTTCTTCTTCGGGAGTAAGAAGAATTAAAGCTATTCTCGAATAAAATTATAAAATTATTTTTAATTTTTTAAATTTATGCCAAAAAAAATTTACGATATTAAACCGCCAAAAGTGGTTAATAAAATAAAAGTAGAGCAGAAACCAAAAGAAACAGTAGCTATTAAAAGAACACGGGCTAAAAAAACTGTTTATCAACAAGCTCAGCCAGTAAATAAAGAGCCAATTGTTTCTCAAATTCCTGCGCAGAAAATTAAAAAACAAAATCGTTCTTTTAAGAAACCTATTTTTATTGGAGCTTCTGTTTTAGTAATTATGTTTGGCATATTTTTATTTTTTGCGCTTCAAAAAGTTGATGTTTTGATATGGCCAAAAGTAGAAACATTAAGTTTTAAAGAAACAATAACAGCTGACAAGTCAGCCACTTCAATTGACGAGGCAAATATTGCCATTCCTGCACAATATTTTGAGGCAACTAAAACTAACTCGCAAGATTTTCCAGCTACCGGAAATGCAGACAACGCAGGACAGGCAACTGGCTCTATAACTATATATAATAAATATGATCCAGCTACGCCATTTAGTTTTAAGGCTGGTACTCATTTTATGTCTGATTCTGGAAAACTTTTTGTAGCTTTGCAAAAAGTATCAATTCCTGCAGCAACAAAATCGGGCAGTAAAATTACTCCAGGATCTGTTACAATTCAAGTTCAAGCTGTTGAAGGGGGAACAGATTATAATATAGCTCCATCTAATTTTTCAATTCCTGGCTTAAAAGGCACAGCATATTATTATAGTGTTTATGCTACATCTACTAGCGCAATGACAGGCGGTTATACAGGAAAAGTCAAGAAAGTAACAGATGATGATATTCAGGGAGCTCAAGATGTTTTAACTAAAAAAACTACAGATGACGCTACAACTGCTTTAAAAAGCCAAATTCCAACTGGTTATGTTTTGTTAGATAATGCATCTTTGTCTAATGTGACAAACGCTTCAACACCAACTAAATCCGGCACAGTTGCTGATAAATTTACATACAGTGTTACGGTTAAAGCAAGCGCTTTAGTTTTTAAAAAGTCCGACATAGATCAATTTGCAAAAAATTATATTATCTCAAAAATACCAGATGGGAAAACTTTATTAGATAGCACATTTAAAGATGACTATTCTGCAAGCTCTGTGGATGTTTCTGGCGGTAAAGCAACCATTAATTTAAATTGTTCGTCGGGAGTTTATCAAAATATTGATAAGAATTCTGTTGCTTTATCTTTAATTGGAGAAAATGAAAATCAAATAAAACAAACAATAAATAATAGTTTAGGAAATCAAATTTCAAAAGTCCAAATAAACTTCTGGCCTTTCTGGGTAACTTCTGCCCCAAACAGCCAAAAAACAGTCAATATACAGCTCAAATTCTAATAGGTATTGACCTTTTAAAGTTAATTTGATAGTATATAAATACATTTTAAATGGCTAGAAGCGAAGAAAAAAACAATCAAATTATAAAGAAAGAAGGGAGAGTCATAGAGGCTTTACCAAATGCCTTTTTTAAGGTAGTATTAACTGACGGAAAAGAAATAATAGGATTTTTATCTGGAAAGATGAGAATGAACAGAATTAAGATATTGCCAGGAGACAAAGTCACTTTAGAAATAACTCCATACGACGAAAGCAAAGGCAGAATAGTTTACAGATTAAAATAGAAATTATTTAAGGTAGTTATTAAAACCTTTTTAGGTTTTAAATTTTTTTTAAATTTTACAAAACAAAAAATGAAAATACGAGCATCAATAAAAAAAATTTGCAATGATTGCAAAATCATCAGAAGAGAGGGTAGAATTTACGTTATTTGCAAAAAGAATCCAAAACACAAACAAAGACAAGGTTAACAAAAAATAAAAAACATGCCAAGAATTGCTGGGGTAAATATACCCGAAAACAAAAGAATAGAAATTTCATTAACTTATATTTACGGAATAGGTAATGCTTTGAGTAAGAAAATTTTGGAAGAAATGAAAATAGATGTAAACAAAAAAGCATCTGATTTATCTGCCAAAGAAGTTAATGATTTAAAATCATACATAGAAAAAAATTATAAGATTGAAGGAGATTTGAGAAGACAAATCATGATAAACATTAAAAGATTGAAAGATGTGGGAGCATGGAGAGGAATGAGGCATGCAAAAGGCCTTCCAGTTAGAGGACAAAGAACAAAGACCAACAATAGAACAGTTAGAGGAAATGTTAGAAAAACAATGGGTTCTGGCAGAAAACCAGCAGCAGCACCAACCTAAAATGAATTTTTAATTTTAAATTTTTAATAATAAAGAAAAAATTAGATGGGTAAAAAGCATATAATAGAAACAAACCAAGAAGAATTGGTAAAAGAGCAAGAAAAAATAGATAAAGCAGTTGGCAAAGAAGTTAAAACAAAAACAACTTCGGCCGGCTCTCAAGGTGGAAAGATTTATATTTCTTCTTCTTACAACAACACAATATTAACTCTTACAGATTCAAGAGGTGGAGTTTTGGCTTGGAAATCGGCTGGATCAGTTGGATTTAAAGGAACAAAAAAATCAACTTCATTTGCAGCTTCAAGAGTAGCAGAAACTATTGCAAACGTTTGCAAAAAAATTGGAATGGTAGATAGAATAGAAGTTTTAGTTAAAGGAATTGGAGCAGGTAGAGAATCTGCTGTAAGAACTTTAATAGCACAAGGATTAAATGTAGTTTCAATAAAAGATATAACGCCAATTCCACATAATGGATGCAGGCAGAAAAAAGTAAGAAGAGTCTAATTTAAAATATACATGAAATACGATCAATGTAAAACTTGCAGACGATTAGGACAAAAACTCTTTTTGAAAGGAGATCGTTGTTTTTCACCAAAATGCGCCTTCCTTAAAAGAGCATATGCTCCAGGACCTCAAAAGAAGAGAAGAGGGGGAAATCCTTCAGAATACAAAAAATCATTAGACGAAAAACAGACATTAAAAAAATGGTATGGACTTTCTGAAAGACAATTTAAAAGATATGTTAAAGAAACCCTTGCAAAAATGGGTAAAGTTGACGACGTTTCTAACGAGCTTATCAGAAGATTAGAAAAGAGATTAGACAATGTTATTTTTAGATTAGGATTTGCAAAATCAAGAGTTGCAGCAAGACAGCTTGTATCTCACAGTTATTTTTTAATAAATGGAAAACCAGTTAATATAGCATCTTACGAAGTTAAAAAAGACGATGTTATTTCTTTAAAAGAAATTAAAAAATCAAAAGGAGTATTTAAAGAATTATCAAACGAATTGAAAAGAAAAGAAGCGCCAGCATGGTTGTCACTTAATAAAGATAAATTAGAAGCAAAAACTATCGGAGAGCCAAACATAGATGAAGTTAAGCCTCCGGCAGAAATTTCATTAATATTTGAGTTTTATTCACGTTAATTTTAATTTTAGATTTTAGTCAACAGGGTGATAGTCCTAAAAAGGGCTGATATCTGGGGCAAAATCTAACAAAAAATGATTTCTCTTCCATTGCCACCAAAAGTAATTCAAAAGAAAAAAAACCAAGCGGTTTTTGAAGTAGAAGGGTTATATCCAGGATATGGCGTTACTATCGGTAATTCTTTGAGAAGAGTTTTATTGTCATCTTTGCAAGGAGCAGCTGTAACAGAAGTTAAAATAAAAGGAGTCCCTCATGAATTTTCCACAATGCCAGGCGTTTTAGAAGACACCATAATGATACTTTTGAATATTAAAAATTTAAGATTCAAAATGTTTGAGGCAGAACCTCAAAAAGTAATTTTAAGCGTAAAAGGAGAAAAAGAAGTAAAAGGTTCAGATTTTAAATGTCCTTCACAAGTAAAATTGGTAAATCCAGAATTACATATAGCCACAATTACAGATAAAAAAATAGAATTAGAAATAGAACTTTTGGTTGAAAGAGGAATTGGATATGTGCCGAAAGATCAAGTTAAAACAAAAAAAGCAGAAATTGGCGCAATATCAGTTGATGCAATATATACTCCAATAAAAAATGTAAATTTTCAAGTTGAAAATATGCGTGTTGGAGATAGAACAGACTTTGATAAGTTATCCTTAGAAATTGAAACAGATGGAACAATTACTCCAGAAGAAGCATTTTTTGAAGCTTGTGATATTTTGATAAAACATTTTAATATTATATTTCAAGGAAAAACCGGAGATGAAGCAGAAGAAGCAGTTGCAGTTGAAGAATTAGAAGAGGGAGAAGAAGATGTAACAAAATTGGTAGTTGAAGACTTAAAATTAACTGGCAGAACGCTTAATGCTTTAGTAAATAATGGCATCAAAACAGTTTCCGGAATTATTAAGAAATCAGAAAAAGAATTAGAAGAATTAGACGGAATGGGAGACAAAGCAATGTCAGAAATAAAAAGAAAAATTAAAAAATTAGGATTAGAGTTTAAATCATAATAAATAGTAAAAAAAGATGAGAAAGCTAAATCAAGGAAGAAAATTTTCAAGGAAAATTGGACCAAGAAAGGCACTATTGAGAGTGTTGGTTAATAATTTTTTCTTGCAAGAAAAAATAAAAACTACAGAAGCCAAAGCAAAAACATTAAGATCTATTGCTGAAAAAATGATTACAAAGGCAAAAACTCCTGATTTGGCAAACCGCAGATTATTGGCAAGAGATTTGACTCCAAAAATGACAAAAAAAATAATTGACGAAATAGCACCTATATATAAAGAAAGAAATGGCGGATATACAAGAATTACAAAATTAGGACCACGTAATTCTGATAGCGCAAAAATGGTAATTATAGAATTAGTAAAGTAAAATCATGAAAACTAAAGTCCAAATACAAAGAAAAATTATTTCGGTAGATGCAACAGACAAATCTTTGGGAAGATTGGCTGTTGAAGTTGCTGTTATATTAAGAGGAAAAAATAAACCAGATTTTGTGCCTTATAAAGATGCAGGAGATACTGTTTTGGTAAAAAATATTGATAAAATGAAATTTACAGGAAATAAAGTAGAGCAAAAAAAATATTTTCATTTCACAGGATATTTGGGCAATATGAAAGAAGCAACATTGAAAGAATTTTTAATAAAGAAAGGCCCAAAAGAAGTTTTGAGAACTGCTGTAATGGGTATGCTTTGCAAAAATAGATTAAGAAGCAAACAAATTAAAAGATTAAGATTTGAATAAAAAATATGGCCGAGAAAACTACAACTAAAAAAATAACTAAAAAAGCTGAAGAAAAGAAAGAAGTAATAGAAGTAATAAAGGAAATTAAAATTCCGGTTATTGAAGGAGACATAGATTCTTCAGATGATATAAGGGAAGAAGATATTTCTAATGAAATTGCTAAGACAATAAAAGAAACAGCTGGCAAACCAGATCGTTATCTCGAAGCAATTGGCAGAAGAAAAACAGCAGTTGCAAGAGTAAGACTTTTTACAAAAGGTGATAAAGAATTTATTGTAAACAACAAATCATATTTAAAATATTTCCAGACAGTGGAAG
>Ga0224525_1001098_pt1 | contig 10371 bp, 11 predicted proteins | sample CFST100metaG_FD_179874 | JGI IMG/M metagenome (GOLD analysis project Ga0224525, IMG submission 179874) | Peat soil microbial communities from Stordalen Mire, Sweden - C.F.S.T100 | ecosystem: Environmental > Terrestrial > Soil > Wetlands > Peat | place: Sweden: Norrbotten County, Stordalen Mire...
GATTTGGGCTTTGTACAATATATTATTCCGTATATTGCATATATAAATGTTTTTTTGTATTTCATAATGTATTTTTAATTTAATCTATGTAACCAGTTTTTAGGAAATATTTGACTTAGTTACTAATTTAAAATACAATTCATTACTACCAAGACGATTACAAACTGATAATAAATTTACTGAAAGGATTTTTAATATGCTGAAGAAAAAAAATATTTTATTGTTTATATTCATATTTACCTTTGTTATCGTAACAATAGTTACAAATATACACTCATCAGAAATTACAGCTAAACGTTCAAAAATTAATAGAAGTAAAAATGTTAGTATTGATAAAAATATAAAAAATACTGATAAAATTATAGAACCTAAAAATAATAGTAGTAAAACTGATGATAGCAGTGATAAAAAATCAAATTTAAGCGATAAAAATATAAATACTGATAGCAAAAATATTAACCTTAACCAAAATAAAAATGTTAAATATGACAATATTAGCATTGGCAAATTTTACAATTTCAATGTAAAACCGGATGAACTCTATCCTGACATTTATAAAAATGAATTTACAGATGGAACTAAATTATCAGACGGCGAAATAGGTAATAATTCATCAAATAATTTTGTTGGATGGAATAAAAAAGATGTAGAAATAACTTTAGACTTAGGAAAAACAACTTCCATTTCGAATATTAAAATAAGTGCTTTTGTTAATACTTCAAAAAAAATATATTCTCCAAAAATTATACAGATAAAAACAAGTTTAGATAAAGTTAATTGGAGTAATTATGGAACTGATATTAATATATCATCGAATAGTAATGACGAAACAAAATTTAAAACTATCGAGGGTAATGGAGGAACAATAAATTCTAGATACATAAAATATATAATCTATCAAAGTATTGGATATACAATAATTGATGAAATTTGGGCTGAAGGAAAAATTATAAATACAAGAAAAAAAGTACCCCAAAATGAATGTTATTATGGAGCTTATGCTGAAAGTAATGATTTGAATGGATGGATGAATGTAAATGACTATGAAAATTTAACAAGAAGAAAGTTAAATATGTCATTGTGGTATTCAGACTGGAACACATCCTTTAACAATAGTGTTAGAGATGTTGTACTAACAAATCTTAAGGACAAAAATATCTATTTAGAGTTGGGATTTTTACCTTACAATGCAACTAGTTATGATATTGCTACTGGAAAGTATGATGAGTTTTTAAAAAATTGGTTTATTGAATGTAAAAATCTGAATTATCCTATATGGATTCGTCCAATGAATGAAATGAACGGTAAGTGGACTTTTCAAAGAAATAATGCTGACAACAAATTAATATATGGTGGAGATCCTGCAAACTACAAAAAGGCTTGGCGACGAATGTATAATATTGCAGAGCAGGTTGGTGCAGTAGGTGAAAACCAAATATTTCTTTGGTCTCCTGATGCAAGGAGTGAAGAAGGACATAACATGAGTAATTATTATCCTGGCAATCAATATGTTGATTGGGTGGGAGTAAGCGCATATGTAGATAAGATTAATAAGTCTGGCAATTTTGAAACACTGGATAATTTAGTGAATGAGGTTTATACAAAATATAGCAATATAAAACCTGTTATGATATCTGAAGGAGGGGCTTTTGAAGTTAGTAATACTAAATTAAAAGCTAATTGGATTGAACAATGGTTTAATATTACTAAAAAGAAAGAAATTAAAGCTGCTGTTTGGTTTCATAAGCATGAAGACCATCCTGATGGTTCAAAAACTTATGGTACAAGAATTGATTCTTCAAAAGATTCAATTAATGCCTATAGACCATAAGTATAGGGATAATTCTCACCTCATTTACTGAAACATAAATATTATACTTATGTTTCAGCAAATTATATGTTTTTAAGAATTCTATGTTTTATCCACTACTTTGGCTAAAAATTTTGTGTAGTCAAAGTAGAGAACTCTTTGTTCCATTTGCAACTCAATAAGCTTTAAAAGTGGTCTACGAAGTTTTTCTTCCAAATGTCCAAATCTTTTAAGTGAACAGTCATAATATGCTTTATTAATTATGTCCGTATGTTCCATAATAACATCATAAGGTATTTTATTTGGGTATGTTTCTGCTAAAGTCCCTTTTCGATCTGAATATGGGAAATTTAATAATGAGAAATTTTCTGTCTTGATTCCCTTAACAAAAACTTCTAATTCATTTAATTCTTCTTCAGTTTCACCTGGGAAACCAAGGATGTTATATGTATGCATATGTATATTTTTTTCGCCATAAGTGTTGATTAAATCTAAGTATTCTCTGTTTCAAAAGGTTCTCGATTCATATCTTTTAAAATTCTTTTACTGACATGTTGACCCATTAAACCTATATATGAAATTTTTCCAGTTTCTATTGCACTGTCAAAAAACTCTCTTTTGTTTATCAAATCTTCAACCCTTAAATTAAATAGTGCAATTTTTAAGTTTGGATTATCAATTTTTATTATACTGCTGATTAAATCAATCCAAGTTTCTCCTATATCAAGCCCCCAAGAGGCCATATCATCGCAAAGTAATACTATTTTAGTATCGCCATTCTCAATTAATCCTTTAATTTGTGAAAGTATGGTACTAGATGAAACACTAACAACTTTTCTTTTTGATATTTTAATGGCACAATATGCACAGTTATTTTTACATCCCTGTCCTATCATAACTTGCTTATACCCATAATCTGATAATACTTCACCTGTTGACGGGAATAAAAATCCATTAGAAACAATCATACTTTGATATTTAGATTGGTCAAGGAAGTTTTTTTGCATTTGTGTGGTTTTATCTTTATCAAAACCTTTCATAGCTGAAAAAGAGAAGAATACACCTTCGACACCATGTACAGGTGATACAACTGAAGGGAATGGAACTTGGTCAAATGGAATTGTTGCATTAATTATATTATCAAGTACTGTATAATCATAAAGACTAACTTTAACAAAATTCGAACTCTCATCAGTTACATACTTTTCACTTATAAGTTTTTCTTTTGATTCGCCATTTTCATCTATATGCACACCACGCGTTTTCTTATTGATTTTATCAAAACATCCAATTAGAATAATTTTTTGTTCAAAATCATTTTCAGATACTTTTTTTTCTATATAGGATAATTCTATTAGGCTTTGTAATTCGGTATCCTCTGTAACAGCACAACCTGCATAAATTATATAATTTGCATCTTTTATAGATGAAGTTAATTCTATTCCATTTAATGTAAGGTAATTTCTTGCTCTTTGACAAATATTTCTATTAATGACACATGATAACCACCCAGGATTTACAATAGCTTTCTTCATATTCATCCTCCGAATTTCTATTAATTATAACGTTTTTTACAAAATATACACAGACAAAAACTAGCAAAAGTTCCATAGGTTTGTGTATTTTTTAATAATCAATCGTAAACTTTGATTGATAAACCGTCTAGTAATTCTCTTAACTTTTTTACAAGTATATTCCTAGTTTCAAAATCTTTAGATACCACAGAAATATACATTCTGCCTTTATAAGGGGCATTCATATTGCTTTCAATCTTATTAATTATTTTTAAATCATGACTTATAAATAATGTATTAGCTGATATTGGCATGATTCCATTTTCTAAACCAGGATAAAAACAAAGACCTTGCTTATCCATTTCACTTAGTATCTTATCAAAAGTAACCTTATTTGTTTCATTGTATCCAAAATTAATAGAAACTAAGTTACCACTTACATTGAACTTTTTAAGATGTTGATCAATACTATAATTTATAAAACCCATAGATTTCCTTGCATTTATTTCTACAATTGGAACAATGTCGCCATTTTTTAATATCATAGAATCTAGGCAAACCGGACCAAAATACCCCTCTTGATATAACTTCTTTGCTATATTTTCAACTGTAATAAAATAATTTTGTTTTTCTAAGTACTCTACAAAATCCTTTTTTGCAGTATATGAACCATAATATGCAAATTGGTTGTTTAGCATTTTTTGAATACTTTGTATATCTATTTTGCCATCAATATCAATGTTAAAAAGACATGAAAAATCTATTTCTCTTTCAAGCAGTTCTTCAATTACAAATACACTGTTATAACCATTTTCTTCCTGCGATTTTAAGTACTTTGCAATTCTGTCTAATATGATATCTAAATTTACTGATATACTGCCTTTGCCTGAGACACCAAATGGATCTTTTATAATTATATTTGACACAGCCAACATTTTTTTTCCATATTCCAATAATTCTGAATGATTTTTAACAATACAACCTGAATATTTTAAACCTAATTCACGGCTCAAATTGAACGAAAAAACCTTTGAATTAACATACTTTATAACTTCAATGTTAGGAAATTTGCTTTTTAGTTGAAGATTTTGAACAAATAAATCGCTACATGGAAGGTATGAATATGGTTGTATGGAAGTATTTTCTGTTATATTTTTTATGACCCAATCAACTCTATTAATATCATTATTTAGTAATTGAAAAATATTTTGATTGGACTCTCCATATGTTAGTTGAATATTATTGACATTCGATTTGAAAGAATACCCAAGCTTAATAAGATATTCCTTTAACGACTCATTAAATCTAAATCGAGTTAATAAAATATCATCTATCCGGCAAAAACTAAATAGCATTTCATCCATAGAAAGGATAATATTTGCACTGTCTTTATCAACAAACTCAGGTAGTTTGGAGCCTTTCTTATCCTTCCAATATTTTTCTGAATTAAAGTCACCTAGAACTAAGCAATTACTCATACTACTCACACTTAAATCCCTGATGCTGTCTTAACCTGATGTTCTTCTAAAAATTTACACAAATTCTTAATTGAACTCAAATATGAAAAATCAAAATTTTCAAAATCTATTTCGATTCCAAAATCTGTTTCAATTTTCAAAAAAAAATTTATCATTTGCAATGAATCAAGACCAACATCATGAACAATATCTGATGAAGCAGATACCTTTTTATCAAGTTCTTTATCTTCCTTTATTTCTGACAAAAGTGTTATTATTTTATTTTCCATACTGTATTAACTCCTCCTATAACATTTTTTGATAATATAGTTCACATATTATTAAATGTATATATCTATTTTTCTTTTTGTTTAGGTAAAGTCAAAATAGAAATTATTTTTAAGCCTTTTTGGGTTATCTTTACAAAATAGCATTATATCACCTAGTGTATCATTAAAACATAAATAAAATGTAAACAAATTGTAAAATCTATGCAAAATAACGCACACCAGATGATGTGCTTATAATTTATTCCAAATAAATAAAATAAATTATATGTATAAATATCAAAATATATACATATAATTGTTATTTTACTAATTTTTAAATATAATTACATAAATATTGATTAGAGTTATAGAGAAAAGTGATTTTCAAGGAGGGTATATATTTCTTCAAGTAGAAATTTTTCTTCTTTCTTTAGTTTCTCAATACTATTTTTAAATTTATATAAATTTTCAGGTAAACTTCTTTTTAATAAAAATCCCACATAATTCATAAAAATTGCATTGCACAACAAAACAACCTTCTTTTCATATTGTTCGGTTAGTTCAATAATTCTTCCTTCAAGTCTGTATTTTTCAACTACATACTGCAATCTCTTATATATATTTCTTTTATGCTCTAGGATAAAATAAAAACATCTAAAATCAATAGCCATATTGTCTTTTTCATTTATAGTATCAATGCACCTTACAATGTCATCATAATTACTTATTCCAAAACTTATTGGAGCACCTATTATAAGTTGTGGATCAACATTTGATTTTAAATAATCCCTTAATTTAGACATAAATTTATTTATATCAAATCTATGTTTAGATTCTAATTTTTTAGAAAATTTTACAAGAAAAGATTTATCGGCCCAGGGAGCATAATCTTTATAATTTATTTTTGCACTGTCAAATGCTGTACATACTGAATCAAAATCATATCTTTCAATTGCAATAGCATCAAAATTAAATACTTGTCCCTTTTGATTTGAAGTTTTTGAAAAACCAATACATAGGAACTCCTTCTTTTTTTTGTCATAACCATAAATAATCATCATTCTTACATAATGAGAAGAATTAAATGAATTTTTTCCTTCCAAGTAATACTCATCAACATATATACCAACATATGATTCGAAATTAATAGAATCAATGATAAATTGTATTATATCAATACTACTAGATTCACTAAAACTCAAATTTTTTACATCTAAAACATTTTTAAAAAATATTTCGTTCTCAGTAAAATCAAACATTAGATAATTAGAAGGGTTATATGTTACTGTGTTTATAAACATTTCCATAAACCATTCTTCTTTGTCTTCATCCGAAAGTATAATACATAAAGGTAATGCTGTATGGACATATGATTTTATATCATGTTGAAGTTTTATTGCAAGTGCTTTCTGCATATTTACTTTTTCCCCCAGTTTTTTATTTATTGTACCATAACAAATATAATCTGAAAATATAGTAAAATTTGCGTTTGGGGTAGATAATGGTGAAGTTATATTTTGAAATTCTGTGTTGTTTTTAAGTTATGTGTTTGATATAATTCAAAAGGTTAATCTTTACAAAATACATATATTTTTTTAATGCACATGCCATATTTTCTCCACTTTGTTCAGAAGAGCATATGTGCAAGCAAAATTAATCAAAGATTAATTTTGTTCATTATTCGTAACATAATAAAATTTAAGTGAGGAATTTAATGATAGATGTTGTAAATTTATGCAAAACATACGAATACTATAAAAAGGATACTGGCCTTAAAAACTCCTTTAAAAACCTGTTCCATCGTAAAAAATTATATAAGAATGCTGTAAAAGACATCTCTTTCACAATTGAAGAAGGTGAGTTTGTAGGATTTTTAGGCCCGAATGGAGCTGGCAAAACCACCACACTTAAAATGCTTTCTGGAATTTTACATCCAACAAGTGGTAATGCTAGGGTTATGGGATATGTACCCTGGGAGAGAAATAATGAGTTTAAAAGGAATTTTTCTATAGTTATGGGGCAAAAAAATCAACTGTGGTGGGATCTACCTACAAATGAATCTTTACTCCTTAATAAATGTATCTATGAAATTGATGACTCCAAATATAACAATACACTTAATGAACTAGTTGAGGTTTTGGATGTAAAAGATCTACTTAAAATCCAGGTAAGAAGGCTTTCACTTGGTGAAAGAATGAAAATGGAAATTATTGCAGCACTCATCCACCGACCAAAAATAATTTTACTGGATGAACCAACAATTGGTTTGGACTTGGTATCTCAAAGGAATATCCGTGAATTTTTAAAATATTATAACACTACCTATAAGGCAACAATTATTTTGACGAGCCATTATATGAAAGATATAGAAGAATTGTGTACCCGCACTATCATAATAAACAAGGGTCAATCAGTATATGACGGCAAAATAACAGAAATCAATGGGGTTTTAAAAGATGCGAAGATCATTAAAATCAGATTTTCAACTCATATTGATAAAGATGTGCTAAGCCAAATAGGTAGAATAAGAGAATATGCCGGGGACTATGTAGTACTTGAGGTAGATAAAACCAGGTTAAATGAACATTCAAAAACGATTATGAATGATATGCCAGTTGTTGATTTGAATATAGAAGAGATTCCACTTGATGAGGCAATCGAAGCCATATACAACAACCATGATGGAGGGTAATATTTATGATTACACAGGGTAAATATCTTAAATCATTTTCATTGGGTTTCCAAAGTTCCTTAGAATATAGGGCAAATTTTATTATTAGTTTTTTAAGTACGTTATTTCCTATTACTATACAGTATTTTTTGTGGACAGCTCTTTATAACAATTCACCAAATGGGAAGGTATATGGATATAATTACAGCCAAATTATTGCATATACAATATTTGCAGCTATTGTCTCAAAGTTTGTTTCTGGAGGTTTTGAATCGGAAGTAAATGAAGATATAAAAAATGGTGGCTTAAATAAATTTTTGATAAAACCAATTGATTATTATAAGTACCGTATTGCTTGTTTTTTAGGTCAAAAAGTGTCCCAATTTTTCATTATGGCAATAATTTTGATATTAACTATTGCTATTCTAAACATAACATTGGGATATAGTATTAATCTTGCAAGGATTTTTATTTTTTTTATAGTAATTATTATTTCAATACAATTAAGCTTTATTTTTGTATACTGTACAAGTATGGCTGCCTTTTGGCTTAGTGAAGCAGGTGGAATATTTGTAATTGGGGGACTTCTTTTAAATATTATAAGTGGAGGCATTGTTCCATTAGAGGTTTTTGGTAATACTATAAACCATATTTTCAATTTTTTGCCGTTTAAATATATTATTTATTTTCCTATTAATATTTTAAATGGTGTAATCGTTGGAAGGCAGATTATATACGGGGTTTTACTACAAATTTTCTGGATTATTGTTTGTAAAAAGTTTGCTGATATGTTATGGAAACAAGGACTAAAGAGACATAATGCTGTTGGAGGTTAATATATTGAAAATTTTGAAAACTATAAAACGTTATATACAAATATATTTAATATTATCAAAAAACTCAATTATTGCACAGATGGAATATCGTGCAAACTTTGTTACAGCCTTATTAGTGGAATGTGCTTTTTTGCTTGCCAAATCACTCTATGCAATAGTAGTTTACAATGCAAATATAACAATAAATGGCCTTACGCCTGATGATATATTGCTTTTTATAGGCAACTATACTATCCTAACTGGTATTATGTGCGGAATATTCTATATGAACTTTACCAATATTTCTAACTTTGTTAGAGAAGGAACTCTTGATATTTTAATTACAAAACCAGTATCATTACAGTTTCTAATTGCATTTAAGACTGTAAATATAGGACTTGCGATACCTAACATTATTGGTGGTACTCTAATGGTTATTATTGCGATCAATAGAATTGGGATGGATATAAATTTTGCCTTGATGTTTTGGTATATTGTATTAATGATTGTGAGTGTAGTAATTACATATGGAATATTACTTATACCATCTTTATTGTCTTTTTGGATTGTTAAAAATCAGGCTATCAATGATATGACCTATGCCCTATGGGATTTTAATAATATGCCAATGGGAATATACAGCAAATGGTTGCAAAGATTTGGAGTTTTTGTAGTACCAATTTTTATCATTAGCAATTTTCCTTCACTATTATTGATTGGTAAAATAAGTACAATGTTTATTATCTGGTCTGTGATTGTTTCTATTTTACTTATAGTACTGTCTTCGTATATATGGAAACGCGCATTAAACGGATATAGTAGTGCCAGTAGTTGAGAAAATGATTATTAACAGTGCTCCTTTTCGAAGAAGCTATTTTTTGTGATTTTTATATCAACTTTGTATTATTATATTTAACTATCTTCATACCACTTTTGAGATTTATCCAAATATTCCAAAAGATCTTTTTTATTAAACTTTTTAAAAGTTTTATTTCTTTTATCTGCAACTTTAAAAACAATTTCATCTCTTCGTTTTTCTATTGTATAGATATATACTACCTTCAGAATTTCAACAACCTCACTTGTTACCCTGAAAATTATTCTTATTCCAGCATCTCTAAGTTTTATTTCTTTACATCCTGCTAATTTTGTATTTTTAGAGTTACTTAACTTCTTGCCAATTTCATCTGCTCGATATTCTAATTCATCAATAGACTTGTTAACTATTTTGATAACTGAGTTATCAAGTTTGTTGTACTCTTTTATTGCCTCAGGATGCAATCTAACATCAAATCTCTTTTCAAGCATTATTTACAAGACCTCCGGATGTCTTTCCATGAAACAGCTGCTCCAGGGTTTTTTTCAATATATTCTAATCTTTGAACTAGTATACTCTCTTCCTCTATAGATTCTAGCTCAATTAGCCGTTGATACATCTTTTCATAATGTTCATAGTCAATTAAAACTGAATCTATAGTTCCATTATCAGTTATAAACATAGGTTTAATCTTTGCTTTTTTCCTTAAACTACCAAATTTCTTTGAAGCTTCTGAAGATTTAATCATTTGGTCATTAGTAATTGATGGTTTTATCATAAAGATTCCTCCTTCAGTCAATATATTACGTAACATATTGATTGATATATTACGTAATATCATTATAACATTGACAGAACTAATTTAAAAAACATAATTTTCCAATGCATCCTTCTGATAATCTATTTAACAGCTTGTATAAGATTTAAGAATAGATTTTTTGATTATAATATATCTAACGCGTTCTAACAATACAAATGTTAGAACGCGTTAGAGCTAGTTAAAATAATATTTAAAAAG
>Ga0224525_1001100_pt1 | contig 10351 bp, 6 predicted proteins | sample CFST100metaG_FD_179874 | JGI IMG/M metagenome (GOLD analysis project Ga0224525, IMG submission 179874) | Peat soil microbial communities from Stordalen Mire, Sweden - C.F.S.T100 | ecosystem: Environmental > Terrestrial > Soil > Wetlands > Peat | place: Sweden: Norrbotten County, Stordalen Mire...
ATCAATATAATGTTTGAACTCTTTTTCTGTTAGCTCAAAATCTAATTCCACTTGAGATTTTGGCATTTTTTTTTGTGTAACTTTCATATTATTAAATTTTATTTACTTTACCAAAAATTTACTAAAATAAAAATGCAAAAGTTATCCACAACTAAAAACCCGCGATTATCGCGGGTTTTTAGTTTGATGTTTGTGCCCAAATCCAAATCTTATTCTAATTTTTGAAAACCAAGCGTATTTGACTGGTCTTAGGGAAAAGTTAAAAGAAATAAAGCAACTTTCTCTTGCTGAAGGATAAATTGACAAAAATATAAATTTAATGTATTCTCTAATCAGCACGACGGAAAGCATTTTCTGTCTTTGAAAAACAATGAAAGGAGGCATTTATGAATATCCCAGCGAAAGTTGCACTGCTTTACCCTGAGGTCTATGACCTTGCTCACTTCAAAGAAAAAAGGAAAGAATTCCCGCCATTCGGCGTGTTATACCTTGCCTCTTTTCTTGAAGAAAACAACATTGAAGTAAAAATCTTCAAGGCTGTCAACGAAGATGAACGATTTGATTTAAAGGATTACGATGTGGTAGGTTTTAGCATACCATCTTCGGCCACCTACGGCCTCATGAAAAGTGTAAGATTTTCGGCTCTTTACTCAAAAGATGCCGTAATTGCAGTGGGAGGAGTCCACCCTAGTTTTTACCCAAAAGAAACTTTGATTGATTTTAAGGCTGATGTAATTGGAATCGGCTGTGGCGAAAAAACAATTGTGGAGATAGTTAATGCAAGCAGAAACAAAGACTTTTCCAAAATAAATGGTGTTTGTTGCTTCAAAGGACAATCTATTATTATCAACGAGGAGAAACCTCTTGATAAAGATATTGATTGGCTTCCTTTTCCAGCCAGACACCTGCTTAACGAATCCGATTTCATTATGAACAATCGGTTGTCTAATACAGACACCCGCATGGCTCACATAATGTTAAGTAGAGGTTGTCCTTTCTCGTGCCACTTTTGCGCGGTGATGCAAAAAAAATTGCAGTACCGCTCTGGCCCTAACGCCAAAATAGAACTCGAGCACTTGAAGAGTGAATATCAGATTGAAGGATTTGCAATTGTTGATGATAATTTTGTAATCAACAAAAGGGTTGTTAAAGGCTTGTGCGAAGAAATAAACGGCTTAGGACTGACTTGGTCTGCTCTTTCTCGAGTAGATACGGTCGATTATGAGCTACTTGAAATCATGAGAGACGCCGGCTGTCTTGAACTTAAATTTGGAATAGAGTCTGGGAGCGAAAGAATGCTCCAGGCTATGGGTAAAAACATCTCTCGTAATCAAATTCGCCGAACCATTGCCCTATCTTGCTCTTTGGGCATCAAAGTGAAAATTTTTCTTGTGCACGGTTTCCCTGGCGAGGATTTATCAAGCACAAGAGAAACAATTTCACTTTTAAAAGAAATCGGGAGTATGATTAGCCGAGTTTCTCTTTTCCGCTTTGTTCCTCTTCCTGGCTCATATGTTTTTAGAAACGCAAGCAAATTCGGCTTGCTGATTCCTGAACGCATTGAAGATTGGAACAAATTCCACATATACAATAACAACCACCATTGGTGGGGAAATGCAGATGACTTCCGCCAAGTTGAAATGTCTTATAATGAAATTGAACGGTTTGTTGCCGACAATTGGCAATAAACAAAACTCAAAAGTCGTGCTTGGGAAACACGACTTTTTTTATTACATTTTTATTTTATTGTTCAAACTTTTTTATCCAACCGAGTTCCTGCCAAAGGCTTAATTCGTCAGAATATGGCAATCCGTCTTTAGGTAAAGAATTTATATAACAGACTTCTATTTTTTTATCAAATGCGCTATTTAAACCTAAAGCAAAAGCCATTTCCGCAAAAACTCCTGCCCCTACATATCCAGAAATGCCTTTCTTATCAAAATTTAAAACCAATAAAATATCTGCATTTGTTATGGCTTTGTAGTGCTCAGAAAATTCTTTATTATATCCTTTTAATAGGTCCTCTTTGATTTTTGTAGGATATTTTAAAATTTCAAAGCCCTTTTCTTCCAGCTTATCTTTCCACTTAACTATTTCGTCTTCAAAAGATGCACTGGCACAAATAACAATTTTTTTATTTTCCATATTTTTTATTTAATTATACCAAAAAATCGCCCAAAAGGCGATTAATCTATAAAACAATTTAAGCGCAAAACTGGTCAATCTATAAAACTTTTGTGCCCAGGGCGGGAGTCGGACCCGCATGAACTTTCGTTCAAAGGATTTTAAGTCCTTCGTGTATACCATTCCACCACCTGGGCATGTCAATAATCAATTTTGAGGCCAGGGCGGGAATTGCACCCACGTATACTTCTTTTGCAGAGAAGTGCCTTACTGCTTGGCTACCTGGCCATATTGATTAATATAATTCTACCAATTTTTTATAATTTTTCAACCCCTTCGGATTCTTTAGCTTCAACCAAAAGTTCTTCAATTCTTGCAGCCTTACTGATTTCTGTTTCTTTAACAAATCTTATTTTTGGAATTGGGCGTTGCCTTAATGTCCTATTTATTTGATATTGAATATCATAAACCGATTTATTTAAAGCGTTTAAAATACCTTCTGATTTTTCTTCTGGAAAAACAGAAATATAAACTTTGGCATCTATCATATTTGATGAGCAATCAACTCGTGTTAAAGTAACCAAAATTTCTGGAGAAAATGCAAAATCCTTCAAAAGAATTTTTCCAATCTCATGCTCTAAAAGCGAATTAACTTTTTCAATTCTATTGCTCATATTTTATAGTTCTCCTTTTTTTCGGCCCTCTACATATGCTTGCAAAATATCTCCTTTTTCAATTTTTATATTTCCTTCAAATAAAATTCCTGCTTCATCTCCTTTTCTTAATAAATCTATGTCTTTTTTATCTCTTTGCAAGTTTATTACTCTTCCAGAACCTACTTTTTTGACCTGCCCTGAGCCTGCCGAAGGGTCGTCTCTTAAAACTTCCAATTTTAGTCCTTTTTTAAATTCTCCTTCTGTAATTTTACCGCCAACAATTTGTCTATTTTTTTCTCCCCAAAAAACCAAAATTGTTCTTAGCTTTCCAATATTTTCTCTGGTTATTTCTGGCTCTAAAGTTTTTTCCAAACTATGTCTTACATCTTGAATCAACTCATAAATTATATCAAAAGTTTTAATCTTCAATTTTTTGTCTAAATCATTTCTCATAAACTGCACAACCGATGGAGTAATTTTTACGCGAAATCCAATTATTATAGCTTTAGACATTTCAGCTAATTTTGCATCTGTTTCTGAAATATTTCCAACTTCTGATTTTAAAATACGTAAACTAACTTTATCTTGAGGAAGATTTTTAAGCATAGCCTCAACTGCTTCTAAAGAACCAAAAACATCTCCTTTCAAAATTATATTTAAAACTTTTTTATTTGGATCAGAGTCTATAACTGTTGGGCTGGCTACTCTTTTTGGCTGTTCTATTTTTATTTTTTCTTGAGCTTCTTCAACTGTTTTATAACTTCTAAATTTTTCACCAACTGCCGGTACTTTATCAAAACCCAAAATAATAACTGGTTGAGAGGGAACTGCCTCTATGATTTCTTTTTCATTGAAATCTTCTAAATTTTTAATTTTGGCCAAAGCCAAATCAGTGGCAATAATATCTTTATTTTTTAGAATACCTTTTTGAATTATTGCAGTTGCAACTGGGCCTTTATGACCATCCATATATGATTCAATAATTAATCCTTCCGCAGGCACGTCTGTTTCCGATTTTAATTCCTGCATATCGGCAACCAATAAAATAACCTCAAGTAATTCTTCAATTCCTGTTTTTTCTTTGGCAGAAACTTCAACCGATGGAATTGTCCCGCCAAAAGACTCAACCAAAACATCTATTTTAGAAAGTTCTCCAATAATTTTTTTAGGGTTTGCATTTGGTAAATCTATTTTGTTCAATACAACAATCATTGGTATCTCTGCGTGTTTTATAGCCATTATAGCCTCTTTTGTTTGAGGTTGTACTGATTGAGCCGCATCAACAACCAATAATGCAATATCGGCCACTTCTGCGCCTCTAGCTCGCATTGCAGAAAAAGCTTCATGACCAGGAGTGTCAATAAATGTTATTTTCTTTCCATTGTCCTCAACTTCATAAGCTCCAATATGTTGAGTAATTCCACCAGATTCTTTTGAGGTAATTCTAAAATCTCTAATAGCTTCTAAAAGAGAAGACTTTCCATGATCAACATGACCCAAAACAACCACCACTGGTGGTCTATGCAAAACTTCTTCTTTTTTTAGTTGTTTTTTTGTCATGTTATTTTTTAGAGCTTATTGCTTTTTCAATTGCTTCTGTTTCTTCTTTTAAAAGTGTGTGATCTGATTTTCCATTTTTAATTGCTTTTGTGTAAACTCTGCTTCCTTCTTTTCTAAATAAACTAGAAATTAAAAAACCATTATTTTGATTGTCTAACACGGCAATAATAAAACTTTGGTTTCCTCCCATATCGTTGAAAGGATTAAATCTTACTATGCCAATTTTTTGTATAGTTCTTTCACAAGTATTTTCTAAATCTTTTATTTTAGAAAATGCATCTTTAATGTCTTTTTCTAACCCATCATTTTTTTCTTTTTGCGACAAAAAAATATCCTTAAAATCTTTTATTTTCCCTTTCTCTAATAACTCATCTATTTTTTGATTTGCCCGATAAGAATATTTAATCAAAAAAACATTCAGCACAGCTAAAGCCAAGATAATTATCCCTAATATAATCAAAAAAATAATGGCCATATCCATAATTGTTCATTCTACTCTAAAATTGACAAAACTTCAATGACTCTTGTCTAATATGCTAAAGTTTTTTAGGTCTGATAATAACCGGATGCATTGTGTCTGGACCCACTCGATATGGCTCAAGTTCTTCTAATTCAAAATTAATACCAATACTCTTTGCCATATCATTAAGATTTCTTTGAATTAATACATAAGAAGTTTGTTCTCTGGCTTGAGCATAAATTGGAATTAGATCATTCTTGTCCAGATAATTTTTTTTGTATAGTTCAACAAAACTTTTAAGTAACTTCCCAGAAGCTAATGGGCTTTTTTTGTCAGAAGCGAAATCTTCAATATAAACAATTCGTTCACCATTTTCTTGTCTTTCTTCATATCCATCGTATTGATTTTCTTGATAACCTTCGCCCATTTTACCTTCATAGGCCGTAATATAACTTCTCATCTTGCCTTTAGTATCAACATATTTTAAACACATATTTTGCCTACCCTTAGCAACGTTATTTATATCTTTGGCAATCAAGCAATTTTCAACATTATGAAGATATTCTATTAAAGAGCTATTATCAGAATATGCCTTTCCTTCTAGATAAGCTACTGCCAAAGTATCTTGAAAAGTTAGATAGCTTAAACCTTTAACATCGGGTAATGAAGTCTGTGATAATTTAGATATTTTTGGTATTGTAATATTTCTTTTTAGCTCCTGTTCTTTTTTATTTAAATCAAGCGTATAAACTTCAGAATGAGTTTTATCCGAATAACCAACTGGCGCCAAAGGAACAAAAGTATTAGCTTTTTTGGGTAGATGAGTAAGAGAGTCAGAATAACCTAGACCAATAATTATTTCATCAGAAAACAAACCCTGTGCGTTACCGAACTGCTTCATATATTCAGCAAAAAAATCTCTATAAACTTGTTCTATTATTTTATCATATTCCTTAGTTTTAAAATTTTCTGCAACTTCCACATTATCGCAAGCCAAATACGCTAGGCTTTCATTTAGAGAATCTTCAGATAATAAATCATCTATTTTTTCACCAACTTGTTCCATTTTTTCCAAAATTTTAGGCACTAAAATTTTCACATCTTTATCTTTTGTTAAAACACTTTGTGCAATAGTTCTTAAATTACCGTCTGGACGTTTAATTTGTAAAGTGAACAAAGAAGTATCAGGATTAAAAGTATAAACTGTATTTTTGCCAGAACCAAATGGCATACAACAAGCCGTATCATTACCGGCTAAAACACCATCTGGATCGCTTTTTCTATTTATTTTAGCTACAAAAACCTGCTCTTGATTTTCAGCTTTAACTAAACCAATTTCTGGGTTTTCAACTAAGCCAGAAATTTCTTTTTCAATCTCTACCAGCTTTTCTTGAGGCAAATTCATTCCATTTAAATAGTCTTGCAAATTTAATTTGTGCTTCTTAAAAACTTTTTGCAGTTCAACAAATAATTTTTTAGGATCTTTAGCTTCGCCCTGAATGTTTTCTCTAAAAGAACCCAGTGCTTTTTTAGTTTGTTCGCGCAGAGCCAAAGGATATGTTTCACCTGTTGGTATTCGATATTCAATTTCCATCGGCGTAAAAGCTTGTATACTGTCCATTTTCCCTTCAACTAGAGCATCCCGCAATTCTTCGGCAGTTAAATCTAAATTAGGAATTTCCACATAATTTGATGGTTTTTTCCTATTATGAACCTCTTCAGGAGTGTGTTCATCGTTTCCACCTAAAAATCTTTCCGGACTATGCCAAAATTCAAAAACTTTTGACATCGCTACTTTACTTGAAGGGTGAAACGCTATAGTCTCAACATATTCGTAAAGCTTATCTCTGCCTTGAGTTTTTAATTCTTTCAACTGATCTAAAATTTCAGTACGTTCTAATATTTGAGTTAATTCACTATAGCGTTTCAAATTATTCCAAGAGCTAAACACAACCTTAGCCGAATTAAAATTATTAATTAACTCTTGCAAACGTATAATATTTTTGTATTGTTTAGCTTGCTCTAAAACATTTTCAATATTAACATCTAAGGCTTGAGCAATAGAATTTAATTGGTGGTGGGCGCTACCAGCTTCATAGCCTGAACCATCAACATTAACCTGAGATAAAATATTACCATAAAATTGTTTGGGCGATAATCCTGAAGCTTCGTATAATCCAATAACATTTCTAAAACCATGCAAACCATCATGCCTAGAGAATCCAGGTCTATCTAAATAGATAAACATTTTTTCAGCGCCAAAAACTTCTGCACCCTGCTCAAAAGGTTTTATAATATTTTGTTCATCTTGCCAGCTTTCTGAATCTGTTTTTAACATTTCAAAAAGCTCTTCGTAGTTTTTATTTTCTGATAAGTCAGCAAGATCTGCCCCGCTTCTTTTCAACTCTTCTGCTTCTTTAAAAGAAATATAAAGCCTATCCAGCAATGATAAATCATCCTCTGTAATTGATAATGGGCTATCTGGAGTTCTATTTAGATATTCTATAAATTCTATTTCATAATAACAAAACTTAGAAAACTCTTGGATATTATTTAATTTAAAAACTTCAACTAATGATTTCTTAAGAGGAGTCAAATATTTGATATCTATTTCTTCTGAAAAATTTAATTCTTTTTTAATCATTTTGACATTATCAACTTTTCCCTCCATACTTAAATTTATCATTGTCTCATAGGCAACTTTTTTAAAATCTTCATCTGACAGATTAAATTCTTTACATATTAATTGAGCGTCATAAAAATCTATATATTGACCATATGATTCGGAATCATCACTTTCCGGATTACTGCTATACTTAATTTCAGATAGAATACATTCTACTCCTTTATAAGAGGCTTTTTGAATATCGGCGCTGTTAATTGAATTTTCAGATAAATTGAGTTTTTGCTTTATACCGCATGCTTTGTAAGCATTTCCTTGTTCTAAAAAAAGAATGATTGCTTTTTGACCAGCCTGTTCAACTTCCTGTAAGTGATAAACCTCTTCTGGCACATTAAATTTATCTCCAATACTAAAAGCCTCGTCTATATTACCCCTAGCTATAAATTTTATAAATTGTTCTAATGCTGCTTTTTTAACCTCAGGAAGATCTTTTACTCCTTCAAACTGTTTAAATTTTCCCAACAGTTCTGATGCCTTACTAAATTTTTCATTTTCTAATTGTATTATTACCTCACTTGCAATCAGATTTTCAACGGCTTCTTCAGGAACTGCAAATGTTTTTGCTAAATCGGGAATCAATTCATATTTTTTTTCGCTTAATAATTTTTTAATCCGCTCTTCTCCAATTTTTTCTATAATTTGGATTGGCAAGTTAAATATTTCAGCAACTTGTTCTACTTCCTCAATAGGAATATAAAGTAAATACTTTTCTCCAAAATATTGTTTTTTGTCTTCCAAACCAAAAACTGAAAGCTCATCTACAACATTTTTACAATCTTGGATTCCGTATATATAAGCTTTATTTATACTTTGTAGTATAATTTGTTGGACCTTTTCCATTGGCAATCTAAGTTGATTAACATAGCCCAAATAGCGTTTATAGTCATTTTTTTGTCGATATTTTTTATGCTCAGACAGCTCGGAATTAATAAAACTTATTCCATCATTTTCAAATTTAGAAGGTTCAACTCCAAAACCATCTATTAAAATTTGAGCTTGATTTATGTCAGTTTCAACATCATATGAAGAACTATGACGTCTTTTAGATATACACCCGCTGATATAATCCACCGAATTTTCAATCGCTTTTTTAATTTCTTCATCTTCCATATCTTTTTCGGAGAAATTAGCAAAAACTTTATTATTTAAAGCTGATTGAACACTATATTTTTCTTCAAATAAATAAACTAAACCTTGTTTTTCCAACTGTTTAATTTCTAAAGGGTCAATTAAATCTTCAAGTTGAGGAAAATCTTTATTCTGTTGTATATTTAAGACGTTTTTGATACAACCTTTTGATAAACTTTTTACAAAATATTCTTTAATTATTTGGTTAAAACTTTCACCAGACAAAAATTTTTCTTTTAAAGATAATACATCCGATAAACGACCACGGCTTAATAGATCAGGTATTGCTTCGGCAACAGCTCTTTTAAATAAAATATCTGGTAAATCGCACCATTCTTTTTTCTTTAATGCATCACTAATTCGCTTTTCTATTTTGATATCATCATGATGAGAATCATAATATGTGGTTAAATTTTCTATTATTCCCCGTATGTCCCTAGGAGTGCCCCAAACATATTCATGTTGATATTGTTCTTTTGTAAAACCGCCTTCTTCTGAAGGTTTTTCATTTTTTTTTAAATTTTGCTGAATTAAAAAAGCCTCTTCTTCGGCTTCGTCATGACTTAATTTTTCATTTTTTGGCATAAACTTATTTAATTATTTAATTATTATAACATACCAAAAAACCATTTTGATTAAAAGTGATTTTCATAATTATTTATTTTTTTGAAGAATTGTCCAAATGGCTGGGTCTTCTCCTCCTAAAACCCATGCGGAAAATCCTCGAAAATTATTAGCTTTTACAACGTCTAATTTTGCCAAAACACTATCTTTGTCTTCAAACCAAATTTTATAGTTATTTTGATTATAAGAATAGCTTAAACAGGCAACTCCCAAGTTTTGGTCAAAAGTTAAATTGTGGCTATAACTCCCTATAATAGCTAAAACATTATCAAAAAGACCAGATCCAACTTTTTTATTTGTATCGGCATTCCATTTCCAATAATAAAAGGGGATTCCTAAAGATAATTTTTCTGGCGGAATTTTATCTTTTACATAAGCCAAAACGCCATTAATAAATGGAATAGAAGCTACAGGCCCAACAGAATTTGGGTCGTCATAAGTCATCAAACTTATAAAATCAACTGCTTTTGCCAGCCTGGCATAATCATATGCTCCGCCCCAATTTTTATAAGCATCTGTGTCTTCAAAATCAGTAGTTCGTGTAACTGCGGCCACGCTTAGAATTAATCCTTTTTTATGAAAAGCCTTTACAGTCTTTTCTACAAATACAGAATACAAATCTTTATCTAAATAACTTATATTTTCAAAATCAAACTGCCAACCAATATATTTATTCTTTTTTGCGATATAAATAAGGCCTTGTATTACTGCGTCTTGGTCATTTTTCGAAAGTAATAGTTTATGCATTGTTTTTTGGTTAAAGCTGGCATTAACTATCAACGGCATAACTTTCATTTTTTTATCAGCTATTATTTTTTTTAAATTTTTATCAAATCCTCCAGTTATTTTCATCTTGCTGGTTACGGCAAAAAATTGAGGAGCCAAAATATCAATTTTATCTGCATTTTCTTGCAAGCTTATAATTCCTTTTGCTTCGCCGGTCTGGTTCATATAAAATATTTTCTCCATATTTGGCTGTGTAGCCATGCACAAAAAAGGCATTGTAAAAAATATAGAAAAAATTAATATTAAAAAATATTTTTTAAAATCTTCTATTACTTTTTTTGTTTCTGAAGTATTTTTAACTTTCATAAGATTGTCTCGCAAATCTTTAGC
>Ga0224525_1001101_pt1 | contig 10338 bp, 5 predicted proteins | sample CFST100metaG_FD_179874 | JGI IMG/M metagenome (GOLD analysis project Ga0224525, IMG submission 179874) | Peat soil microbial communities from Stordalen Mire, Sweden - C.F.S.T100 | ecosystem: Environmental > Terrestrial > Soil > Wetlands > Peat | place: Sweden: Norrbotten County, Stordalen Mire...
CCTTTTTTGGCTGTTTCCTTGCTGGAACCTGCACATGACCAAATCACAATCCCTGCTGCAAAAAGCACGATAATAAAAAGGATCTTTGGTAAATGCTGAATAACGTCTGTTTTGTTCATAAAGTTCATAAAGTTTGTAAAGTTCTAAAGTTTATAAAGTTATAAAGTATGTAAAGTTGAAAGTCACAGAGTCACAAAGTTACAAGTTCCCGATACCCTTTCCCACACCCACACCCACACTCACACATCCAGCATCCAGCATCCAGCATCCAGCATCCAGCATCCAGCATCCGGCATCCACCAATCTAGTTAGTAAGTATCTCGAACGAATTCCCTTTCAGATTCAATGTGATCCTGTCCTTTTCAACTTTCGCATCGGAACCGAACTGATTGATCAGCTTGATCCCTGTGAACCTGTCAGGGATTTCAAAATTGATCTTCCGGGATGATTTGTCCTTGTTGAAGATGACGAACACCACCTTATCAAAGTATGTTCTCATATAGACATAGTTCTTGTCGCTTGTTTCAATGGTTTTAAAATCGCCATACAGCAAGGGCATGGAATTGCTGCGAAGGTGAGCCAGCTTCTCAACAGTCCCCTTCAAGCGCTTTTCCTGTGGCGTCAGGTTGTCGAACCGCATCATCCTGCGGTTATCCGGGTCACCTGCACCGGGCATGCCAAATTCATCCCCATAATAAATGATAGGAATTCCAGGGATTGTCATGTTGAATGCCATAAACGATGCCAGCCTACCATATCCAATGGTATCTTTTACTTCGATATCCCTTTCCCATCCTGCTTTCTGATCATTTTCAGAAAAACTGATCGCGTTGCTTGCAAACGAAATAAACCGTGCAAGGTCCTGGTTACCGGTGATATTTCCCATGAGTGAGTGTTCTCCAAAATAGCTGAAGCTCTCCTGAAGGGAATAGTTCAGGTCTTTAAAAGTAGTGTTCTCTCTGGCAAATGCGTTACGGGCATCAAAATATAACCCGAAATCAAACTGGGCATCCAGTTCTCCCGGATTGATGTAACTATTGATAAGGTCACGACTGCCAAAGGTTTCACCGATCTGGTAAATGGATCGGTTGTCGGGGATGATGACTTGGTTTTTAAGCTTTTTTGTAAGTGTTCTCCAGTAAATTTCCGGGATGTGCTTGGTGGCATCATGACGGAAACCATCAAGCTCGTATGTCTTGATCCAGAATAGGGCAGAATCGGACATCATATTGCAGACTTCCGGCTTTGAGAGATCCATTGTCGGGAGGAATTCATCAAACCAGGTGGTGAGCCGTTGCTCGTCCCATAGCCGGATATTTTTCTTTTTATTTGGAAGGATCAGAGACGTTGCCCAATCGGGATGGTCTTTGTATATTTTACATTCCTGGTGAACATGATTCGAAACATAATCGAGAAGGACATTCATGTTGCTGCCATGTGCCTCCTTGACCAACATCTTCAGCTCATCCGGCGTTCCGAAGCGGGTGTCAATAGTTGTTAGCGATACGGGCCAGTAACCATGATAGCCGGAAAACTTCCGGTGAGGCGCAGGGAATTCATTCCAGGCATCTTTTGGATTCTGGGTAATCGGGGAGATCCAGAGGGTATTGATGCCCAGTTCTTTGAAATACCCGTTATCGATCGTCTGGATAATTCCTGAAAGGTCACCTCCCTGGAAATTAAGTTTATTATCCACATTCTTGTCTTTCAAGGGGGCATCGTTTTTTAGATCACCATTGCGAAACCGGTCAACCATCAGGAAATACATGATCATCGCCTGCTTGTCTTCCCGTGTAAGTTTCGCAGGATCGGTAATAACGTGGCCTTCTTCCAGCGGAAGGAGGATCTCATTCGAAGTACCGGCAGAATTGAATGCCCATACTCTTAGGAATGAACGTTCCATGCTTCTTGCTCTCCTTGGGATCGTGATCTTCAACCCGATGCTGTCTACCTTCCAGAATTTTTCTTCCAAATAGTAATTCTGCCAGAAAACAAATATTTCCTTGGTCTTGTTCTTAATCCCAAGCGTGATCTTGTCTTTTTCAACTTTTGTTGTAAATAAATAGGGAGCTCCGGATGGGTTGACAGCCCCGGCCCTGAGCAATGAATTTGTTCCACCTATATTGTTGTCAACACTTTCAGGATTACCCGGATCCAAAACCCATTTTTTATCCAGGACGAGCTTATACTGGTACTTCCCGGGGAATAACAGCAAGTCGGTCTGCCAGGCGCCATCCTTCAGATGCATGAGTGTCCGGCCAGGTGTCCATTCGTTCATGTCTCCGGCTATTTCTACATTTTTATACTTTTTATCCTTGGAATCGAAAGTGATGTGCTGCCATATCTTCCGCGATTTTTCCAGGAGCAGGGAATAGCAATATCCATCGATCCATACTTTCATTACAGATAAGCGGGGAATGGATTTTCCCTGTGGTATCAGCGTCAATTCCGCTGAATCAGGAGAAATTCGCCAGGAAAGACTTTTATCCGTGATAATGGAGTCGATAAATTTAGGATGAAGAAAATAATCTCCCAAAATAAGGGTGGTTGAATCGGGTTGCATTACAACAGGAATAGCAATTCCCGTGATCTCAGGCTTATCGGGTATTTTAATATCTTCATGGCGGACACATCCTTGCAGAAGGAAGATGCATGAAAGAAAGAGGATCCCTGTAATGAAGTGTAGTTTCTTTTGCATAATCATAGAATTGAATTAATTACAGATAGTCATTTTCTTCGAAAGCTGGTAAGTATTAACCCGGAGGGAAGAATTGCCGGAGCGCAAGTCCCATGTGAGCTTCCCAATTACCCCACGAATGACCTTCATGCCATTGTTTAAATTTGTAAACATAATTTTTATTCTGGAGGATCCGGATAAAGTCATTGACCAAAGGAATCAGTACAGGGAGGTCGTATTTCCCGAGATCCATGTAGAATTCCAGGTTCATTTTCGCCGAATTTTGAAATGTTCCGGATATGTCGGTCTGCACATCGCTCGACTGTGCCGCTATCTTCCCGAATGCTTCCGGGTGTTTCATGCCGAGGAAGAGCGCAATATTTCCTCCGGCGGATATGCCGAAGGTTGCTCTTTTGCGCGGATCCCTGCTCGTAGTAAATTTCCGGTCAATTACGGGCATAAGTTCTTTCACGATAAAGGTCGTGTATGCATCTTTTTTTGAACCTGAATATTCATTCTCACGGTCGACAGGAGGAACAAAGACACCGATCACGGGTTCGATCTCATGGTGTGCAATCAGGTAATCCAGGATGTTTATTATGTTTGCCAGCGTTATATACTCTATCCCATCATGAAATACGATAACGGGATATTGTTTCAGGTGTGAGTACCCGGGTGGCAAGTAGATCTTCACCGGCCTGGTATTGTTCAGTTTATTGCTGAAAAATGAAGTATCCCGGATAATGCCATGTGGGATAACGGAATAATAATATATTTCCGGAGGAAGAGAATAAGCAGGCATTCTTACTTCAGAATTAGTGCCCGTACCGCCTTTGAAGCTACGGGGATTTTTTGGATCAAGGATCCAATTGTTGTTAACGACAAATTTATACTCAATACGTGCATCCGCTTCAAAATGAGCTGCATTGTAAAAGAAACTGGTCCCATCGACACCAGTCATGGGCATAGAAGGAGTCCAGCCGGTGAAATCTCCTGCAATCATTACGCTTTGGGCATTTCCCTGGTAAATAAAAAAGACAGCGGTATCATCTTCAAGATAAGGTAAAATGGGATTTGCCTTCATGAAACTGTCTACCTTTGCCTGCCTTTCATTCAGAGGCAGCATGTTCAAATGGGAGATGAATCGCTCGAAATTCCCTGCCAGGATTGTTGGAGAGGCCAGTATACAAAAAAACAGAATAATTTTTTTCATAGATTGAATAATTATTTCATTTTATTCTTTTCAATACTAACGCTGTCCGGTTCGTATTATAGATCTTTAGCCGGTGGACCTTGTTCTTCTCATCATATTGAGTGATAAAAATTGTCTTCTCATCAATCCTGCCATGTCCGCCGTAAGCAGGACTGTCGGTGTTAAGAATGATCTTGTAATCCCCGGGTTCACTGACGATAAATTCATAATCCGGAAGGGAATGATTCACATGAAAGTTGAAGATGAAGACCAGGTCATTCTTTGCAAAGACGAGGGTTTTGTTCCAGTCGTCAAGGTATAGCTGAGTTCCGTACTCCAGGTTCAGAAGCGAATGGTTTTTTGCCAGCTTCAGCATATCCTTATCGAATGCTCCCAGGTAATGGTATTTGAGATTCGGATTTTGCACCAGCGACCATAGCCTACGGGCATATTTGTACGACCAGTTGTTCCCTTCCCTGGGGAAATCGATCCAGTCGGGATGGCCGAATTCGTTGCCCATGAAGTTAAGGTATGCCTGGCCTCCTAAGGCAATGGTGAATAGCCGGATCATTTTATGCAAGGCAATTCCACGATCGATCGCAATGTTTTTATCCTCCTTCTGCATATGAAAATAAATGTCGCTTTGCATCAGGCGGAAGGCGATGGTTTGGTCACCGACCAGAGCCTGGTCATGCGATTCGCAATAGGCCACGGTTTTAACATCCGGAAGACGGTTGGTCATCATCTTGAACATCTCGTCCAGGTTCCACGCTTCATCGATCTTCTCCTTCAATACCCTGATCCAGAAATCAGGTATGGCCATTCCGAGGCGGTAATCGAACCCAATACCTCCCTCGGCAACCGGCCTGGCAATGCCGGGCATCCCGCTGACATCCTCGGCGATGGTAATGGCATGCGGGTTCAGGGTATGTACAAGTTTATTGGCTAATTGAAGGTAAGTGATGGCATCCCATTCCACGCCGTTCTTGAAATATCCATCCAGATCCCAGTTATCGCGAAACCCGTGATCAAAATATAGCATGGAGGTAACGCCGTCGAAACGGAATCCATCGAAATGAAATTCCTGTATCCAGAATTTGATATTGGACAGGAGGAACCGGCGCACTTCCGTTTTTCCATAATCAAAACATTTTGAATCCCAATAAGGATGATTGCCACGTTCTCCAGGATGAAAATACTGGTCATTCGATCCGTCGAAAAGGTTCAAACCTTCGGCCACATTCTTGACTGTATGGGAATGGACCAAATCCATGATAACTGCAAGTCCCTGCTCGTGTGCTTTTTTGATGAGGTACTTCAGGTCGATAGGAGTACCGAAACGGGAAGATACGGCGAAAAAGTTGGAAACGTGATAGCCAAAGGAGGCATAATAGGGATGCTCAGCGATGGCCATCAACTGGATGGTGTTGTAACCTGAATTTTTTATATAAGGGATCAGATAATCGGCAAACTCGATGAATGTTCCCACCTTCTCCTCTTCCTGAGCCATTCCCACATGACATTCATAGATGAACAACTCTCCGAGTTGCCCGATATCAAAGTGATCGCCTTCCCAATCGAATTTACTTTGAGGCAGCCAAACCTGGCCTGAGAAGTCCAGGGTAACCGGGTCCTGAATAACGCGCCGGATATAGGCAGGGATCCTTTCCTGGAAGCCAAGGTCGGAATGTACCAATACCTTCACCAGGCTCTCATGCGTGAAGCGGTCCTTGTAGGTTTCTTTATCGAGGAAGATCTCCCAGACGCCATATTGATTCCGGGTCATCCGGTGCGAATACCGTTGCCAGTCGTTAAAGTCGCCAAAAAAATAGAGATCCTGGGCTTTTGGAGCCCATTCGCGGTAAACCCAGCCTTTGCGTGCTTTATCGTAATGGATCCCGAAATAGTTATGTGCATCAGCGAAATTCAGCAAACTGCCCCAGGCTCTTTTAATCTCATCGAAGGTATGCTGGTACCGGTTATATCGGTCGTTGATCTCCGTCTCGGCAGGTTCCAGCCAGGGATCTTTTGCAACCAGTCCGATCTTCCGGGGTTTTTTCATAATTTCTTTCTTGATTCATCTTTTACAAATATCCATAATATCGCAGAAACGGCAAGTGATGCTCCGCTGATGATAAAGATAAGGCTTTTATCGACGGCATGATTAATAATCCTGCCGATCAGGAAACTGGCGACCAGCTGGGGCAACACAACCGACAGGTTGAAGATCCCCATGAAGAACCCCATCCGGCTTTTATCGACTTTTTCCGACATGATGGCAAAGGGAAGGCTGACCACGGCAGCCCAGCCAAAGGTGAGGATCATCATCATGGCATAGAGGCTGAATGCATTCCGCGCGAAAAAGACAATCCCGAAATATCCTATCGACATGGAAGCTACAGCAAGTATGTGCGTGTTCACACGGCCGATCTTCTTGCTCACAGGCTCGAGCAGGAAAGCAGGCCAGATCGACCCGACGGCATTCAGAATGAAGAACGACCACCCGATCATCTGCCCGGTCTGGTTATCATTTTCAGGGTGCAAATTTTGCTGGATGAAGGCAAAAATGTAGATAAACATGGTTTGAATTCCAAGCCAGGAAAATCCATGTGCAAAATAAAGCTTAAACAACTCGTCCCATTTGGTCTTTGTTGCCTGGATCTCATCTCCTGCTGCATCCAGTTCCCGTTTCAGTTCCCTCGGCTCGGTGATGAAAAACAACGGTCCGATCGAAAAAAGAAATACGATGATCACACCCGCATAGATAAGGAAATAATTACCGATGAGCGCCCCCATCAGGTAAGCGCCGCTGCCGAATAAGTTTGAGACGGATTGCATCCAGGTATAGCCTTTGGTTCGCGGGGTACCGGCAGGAGTAACATCAGCGATGATCGCACGGGTAGGATTAAAGCTGATGTTTATGGAAAGATCCAGGGTCAGGGCAACGGTTATGGCCACTGCCATCAGGCTTCCGATTCCAAAGAAACTGTTGATCCGATCGATGTTGGGCAGGGCAAAGATCATCATTGCAGCCAGGATCCCACCAATGATGATAAAGGGACGTCTCCTCCCACCCCAGAACCATACCTTGTCGCTGATGAGCCCGATGAGGGGTTGTCCCAGAATCCCTGCAATAGGACCGGCTGCCCAAACGATCCCAATCTGGTCGATTTCCAGATTGTATTTTGTTCGAAGGATCCAGCTTAGAACCATAATCTGAATCGATAAGGCAAAACCCATGGCGGTCGAGGGTAATCCGAGCACCACGTAAAAGAGGTTTGTCAGTTTTTTCTGGATTATCAACATTGGTCTGTCAATTAAAAATTTAAAATTCTTTTTCTTGGATGTAATTTTTATTTTTTTAATTCTAAGATCATCGCCGATTTTGGCTGAAGAATAATATTCGAAAGATCGTTGATCGTTTGACCGGTAATAATATCCTGACCGGTTTGGAAGTTGTCTAAAAATTCACTGTATCGCTTACGGTCCAGCGTCTTTGCATCCGTTTCGTTGTTATTCAGCGCCACCATTACAGTTTCTTTTTCATTATACCGAAAATAGGTATAAACACCATCATTTGGGACGAAATGCTTCAACTTGCCCGTATGGATGACCTCTTTATCCTTTCGCCAGTTCAGCAACCGTTCAAGGTATTGCTTCATCTCCTGCTGTATGGATGAGATGTTTTTCCCTGAAAACCCATTGATACTGTCATCTTTCCATCCGCCAGGAAAATCCTTGCGTTTGTAGCCATCACCATTCTTATCTTTTTCTGTGGTCAGGAGCATTTCTGTTCCGGAGTAAATCATTGGTATCCCTCGCGTTGTAAGAATAAAAGCCATAGCCATTTTTAGTTTTCTGACATCCTGTCCCTGTGTGGCAAGGTAACGGTCGGCATCGTGACTATCGGCAAATACAACAATATGTGACGGATCAGGATAATTGAAATCCCGTGAGAGGATCTCATAAAGTCGTGAGATCCCTGTACTCCACCCATCCTTCTCATTAAATGCCACCTTCAATGCATCATATAAGGCAAAATCAAACACGGAAGGAAGGTTTGTATTAAAATGATCCCTGTTCAAAGCATCTTTCTGCCAGTAGGCAATTGCGTCGGGATATGCGCTCCAGCATTCACCTACGATATTGAAATTGGGAAATTCTGTGAGTACTTCCTTGTCCCATTCCGACATGAAGTCCTTGAAACTGTATGGATAGGTATCCTGCCGGATACCGTCAAGCCTGGCGAACTCGATCCACCAGATACTATTCTGGATTAGGTAACGGGCAACAAAGGGGTTATGTTGGTTGAGATCAGGCATTGTAATATCAAACCACCCTTTTACAAATTTGATGCTGTCATATTGCGACCGGTAAGGATCGGTCACGGTGCTGGAACGGTAAGAAGTGCGTGTAAATTCCGGCCATGTATTGAACCAGTCTTTTGTTGGAGGATCGGCCATCCACCAATGGTTTGATCCGCAATGGTTGAATACCATATCCATGATCAGTTTCATCCCTTTCTGATGAATATAATAGGAAAGGGTCAGGTATTCGTCGTTGCTGCCAAACCGGGGATCGATCTTATAATAATCGGTCGTGGAATAACCATGATAGGAATATTTCGCCATGTTGTTTTCAAGCAATGGATTGATCCAGATCGCCGTTGCCCCTATGTCTTTGATGTAATTGAGATGGTCCAGGATGCCTTTGATATCGCCTCCATGCCTTCCATCCGGGTTTGACCGGTCGGTTTTTTCCAGGCATCCCCAAGGGTTATCATTTGCGGGATCACCATTGGAAAAACGGTCAGGCGTGATCAGGTAGATCACATCCGATGCGTCAAAGCCTTTCCTTGCGGCTGATCCTTCCTCTCTTCCCCTGAGTTCGAACAGATATTCCGCGACTTTTTTCCCATCCTTGTAAAATGCAATAGGAAAGGAACCGGGTTCTGCATTTCTGGAGATAATGATATCGAGGAAAAGATAATCCGGGTTATCCATCACATGCACGAGTTTGAGCTCGATACCCGGTGCGAAAACCGACGGATCAGTTTTCCCGATATTGTTGCCATAGACCAGCAACTGCAATTCGGGATTTTTAAATCCTGTCCACCAAAAGGGTGGCTCAACCCGTTTAAGTGTTATTTCCTGGCTGAAAGAAGACCAGGAAGTGACAAAATAAAGGAAGATCAGGAATAATGTCTTTTGCATAGGAATGTCTTAAATATCATTTTCATTTGGGTGTTCGCCCATAAAGGACGGTCAGGTGCGCCAGTTTCTGTGCCAACTCAGTCGTGAAATCATGGCTTTTCGCCCGCCACATCCAATTGTTGATAGTGGTTCCCGGCAGGTTCATACGGGCTTCGTTTCCCAGACTGAGGAGATCCTGCATCGGGACAATGGCTGTATTTGCAACTGATGCCCAGGCAAGCCGAAGGAAATCCGTGCAGATATCTTTTTCTGAAGAATCCATGTAATCGAGCACATATTTCCGGTCTTCCGGTTTCGCCTTTTCGAACCAGCCTTTTATGGTATCATTGTCATGCGTCCCGGTATAGACGATACAATTTTTTGTGAAATTATACGGGATGTAATCGTTGGCTTCACTTGAATCAAAAGCGAACTGGAGGATCTTCATCCCCGGTAATCCAAATGAATCCCTTAATTCTTCAACATCATCAGTGATCACCCCGAGATCTTCCGCAATGATGGGCATCTCGCCAAATTCCTTCCGGATGTGTTCGAACAGTTCTTTTCCCGGGCAGGGGATCCATTTCCCGTTAACGGCAGTCTTCTCACCATAGGGAACGGCCCAGTAAGCTGCAAAACCCCGGAAATGATCGATCCGGATGATATCGTAAAGTACCAGGTTCGATTTGATCCGTTCGATCCACCAACGATAATGATCTTTCTGCAGCACATCCCAGCGGTACAACGGATTTCCCCACAACTGACCGGTTGCACTAAAGTAATCGGGAGGAACTCCCCCGACTGCGATAGGATTCTTTTCCTTATCGAACTGGAACAGATCCGTATTAGCCCAGGCATCCACACTATCAAGGGCAACGTAAAGCGGGATATCGCCTATGATCCGGATGTTTTTCTGATGTGCATAATCCTTTACAGCCAACCATTGCCGGAAAAACAGGTACTGTATAAATTTGTGAAATTCGATTTGATCCGATAAAAGGGTATAAAATGGTTTGAGCGCGGTTTCTTTCCGCATTTTCAGTGGCTTCTCCCATTGATACCAGGGTTTTTGCTTAAAATGTTCTTTCAGCGACATGAAGAGTGCATAATCCTCCAGCCAATTTTTATTTGTGACCGTAAATTCATGGAAGTCTTTCTTGTGTTCTTTTCCTGCATTTTTCCTGAATGCCTCCATGGCTTTCTTCAGGAGAGGATATTTACTCTTGATCACCTTTCCAAAATCAACAGGTCCGTCGTCGAAAGTATCCAGACTAGCC
>Ga0224525_1001103_pt1 | contig 10337 bp, 7 predicted proteins | sample CFST100metaG_FD_179874 | JGI IMG/M metagenome (GOLD analysis project Ga0224525, IMG submission 179874) | Peat soil microbial communities from Stordalen Mire, Sweden - C.F.S.T100 | ecosystem: Environmental > Terrestrial > Soil > Wetlands > Peat | place: Sweden: Norrbotten County, Stordalen Mire...
GAATAACATGCTGCCCATCCCTTGCAGGGTTTTCCATCAGTACCTAAACCGGGCTCTGTGTTTTCAATTCCAGCATAGCCGCCGTTTCCACGTGCTTTGTCTGCGGGAACATGTCAAACACCGCGAAATCCTTCAGGTCATAGATCTCACTGAGCTTTCTTATATCCTCAGCCTGGGTCTTATGATTGCACGAAACATAGAATATCTTTTCAGGCCGCACCCCTTTTATATACGTATGCACTTTCCTGTGTATGCCGTTGCGCGGCGGGTCCAGCACGAAAATAGAACGCCTGCCGGCAAGATCGATCCCGAGGGTGCCTGTCTTCTCTGCGTCGGCCGCGAATACTTTCACATTTAAAGCGGAGTTCGCGGCAATATTTTTTTCCGCGCACGCGGTGTTTAGGGGATTGTTATCAACTATGTAAATTTCTTTTGCCGCATCGCTGAAAGATATCCCGAGAGTTCCCACGCCGCCATAAAGGTCCAGAAGTACATCGTAAGGCTGATCTATCCTTTCCTTTATCCAGCGGATAATATCCATGAATACAGCCGAGTTTGACTGGAAAAAACCCTGCGTGTGAAAATTATACGTGAGCGGCCCGAGCTTTTCTGCTATCGTATCGCTTCCTTTTATGACCTCAGCCTCATTTACCACGCTCTGGTCGGTATTGTACCTGACAAACCCCAGCAAAACATTTTTGACAGCGGCTTTTTCCGCGAATTCTTTGAGGTATTGTTTCTGCGGGTCTATGGCCTGAGAATCGGCGTTAAAGATAAAAGTTACGGAACTTTCGCCGGAAAAAAATCCGCTGCGGATCGTGGCGTATCTGAAAGTACCGTGCCTTTTTACAACGTCAAAAATATCAAGCCTGTTTTTTTCTTTTTCCAGCCACGCCTGTACTTCATCAAAAACGGCGTTTATTCCCGGGTTTGATATATAGCATCTTTCAAAATGCACCAGTTTGTCGAACCGCCCCTTCATACGCTGTCCCAGGCCTTCGGAGAATATTGGGAAATCCATCCTGTTCCTGTAAGCGTATTCGTCCTTAAAATAAACCTTTATATCCGGGGAAAGTTCTATCTTCTGCCTTTTGAAATCCTCTATGACCATAGCCTTTTTCATTTGCATCTGGCCGATGTGGTCCATATCCTGAAGCGCGCACCCGCCGCATATACCAAATACGGGGCATCTGGGTTTTTGCATAAAGCTCCTTCAATATAATTATTAATTAAAAATTGTTAATTGTATTTCCCTATCCCGGCGGCCAGCTGAGTATCCTGCCTCCGAGTACGTGCAGATGCAGGTGAAATACCGTCTGCCCGGCGTCGGCGTTGACGTTAAAAACCGCCCTGTAACCCTTTTCGGATACGCCCCTGTCCTTCGCTATTTTTTTCGCGGCCGAGAGCATCGCCATGATGTACTGGCTGTCTTCCTGCTTTATATCGTTCACCGTAGGTATGTGTTTTTTCGGCACCACGAGCACGTGCACAGGCGCCTGCGGGTTTATGTCCTCAAAAGCGTAGACAAGCCCATCTTCATAAACTTTTTTGGACGGTATTTTCTTATCTATGATCCTGCAAAAAAGACAATCATCAGCCATATCAACCTCCTGTAAATACTATAATAATATTGTAAAAAACTGTTTTTCACCGGCGTAATTACGGTTTTGTTCTGCGGTCAAAGAACACATATACAAGATCAATCAGGCTTGCATTATATATTACCGTACTACTTCAGCCTTTACTTTTCCCTCTTTAACTTCCGTTATTTTCACGGCGGCCAGCATGTTTGTGAGCGCGCGGTTTTCCGGAATGTCGCTTATCGCGACCCTTATGTAGTTCTCCGTGTATCCGAACAGGAACCCGTTCTTCCCGGAATCTTCAATGAGAGCCTTTAATACCCTTCCGGAATTTACCAGCGCGAAAGCATCCTCTTTTTTCTGTGCGAGCGCTATCAGTCTTTTTACGCGCGCTTTTTTTACTTCTGGAGGTATCTTCCCGTCCATAGCCGTTGCTTTTGTACCCGGCCTGTCTGAATATGGGAAAACATGGAGTCTGCTGAACTGGAGTCCTTTAATAAAATCATAAGTATTATTGAACTCAGCTTCAGTCTCTTCCGGGAAACCCGCGATTACATCGGTCGTTATCCCCGGCAGTTTTATCCTGTCCGTTATATATTTCACCTTGTTCCGGTAAAGCACGGTGTCGTAATTCCTGTTCATGCGTTTGAGCACCGCGTCGTCCCCGCTCTGCATCGATAAATGAAAATGCGGGCATATCCTGTCCTGATTTTCGGCCGCCAGGTCTATGACCTTATCCGGAAGGTCCGCCGGCCCGATGGAGCTTAAGCGTACCCTGAAATCGCCGGATATTTCGATTATCTTTTTCATCAGGCTATAAAGAGCGTCAGGGTCGGAATTTTCCTTCCCGTAGAGCCCGAGATTCACGCCGGAGAGCATCAGTTCTTTGAACCCGGCTTTGTATAACTTTTCCACTTCGCGTATTATCTCTGCTGAGCTTCTGGACCTTATCCCTGCTCCCCTTACAAGCGGGACCGTGCAATACGCGCAAAACCTGTCGCAGCCGTCCTCCACTTTTACAACGGCCTTGTTCCTTCCGGAAAACCCCTCAAGCACGGACTCGTAAACAGCCGGAGGGGAACTTATGATCTCGCGCGGGTATCCGGCGAGGTTGAATTTCTGCGCGTTGGGTATTATCCAGTCAGCCGCGGGTTTATCCTTTTCGATATTGCCGCGCTCGACCATGCAGCCCGTAAGTATTACCTTCATACCCGGCTTTGACTTCAGCTGCTTTAACCTGCGCATTATCTCTTTATCTATTTTTCCGGTGACCGTGCATGTATTGACGAGACAGACCTCGGCGTCGTCCGAGGACAGAACTTCCTCAAACCCGCCCGTTTTCAGGAACATCTGCCTTATGAGCTCGGTCTCGTACTGATTTACCTTACAGCCGTATGTCAGAAAACTTATCTTCATCTCACTTTTTAAACTCTGATACGTCTATAGAGTATTCCTCAATTTCGTTGTCCAGGTTGAATAACTCCGACACAAGCTCGATCCCCGTCCTTGTTATGAACGTCTTTTTTATCTTTGACTCAGCCGAAACTTTCTTGTCCTTCTCCACGACTATAAGGACGGTGCCGTCGGTACCCATATTAAGCATCCTGGCCGCGCGAACGCCGTCTGTATCCATTATCATATCTATGAGTATCTCATTCTCTTCGGAAACCACTTCAAGCCTGTTCTTGATGTTCTTCTGGGATTCATTGATGACGTCCACGAACGCGTTCACATCGCCTTTTACCAGTGCATCCTTCGCCTCTTTTACCCTGTCATTTTCCGATATGAAATAAGCGCAGCGTTTTCTCTGCTCAAGCGACAGTTTGTTCCTGAAATCGTCGAATTTTTCCATGGAAAGCTGGTCCAGAGATTCGATGTTTGCGCCGTTCCTGTTCATTATTTCAATAGCTGCGCTTACTTCCTCAAATATTTTCTTCCTTTTTTCCTCGGCATATTTTTTCTTGAGCCCGGAAGAGAGTACCATAAAAACCAGGTTGCCGAAAGCGGCCTTAATATACTCCGGCTCGTCCGTCGTTACGTCAAAATATGTCACCATGTTCTTTTTCCCGAAGAGCATCGGGATATATTTTACAAAATAGCTTTCTTTATCAAGGTACTTTTTTTCGCCCTGAGCGCATATGTCCGACATTTCCAGTTCGTCAATGTTCCAGTCGGAAAATTTCATCGCTATCTCAGCTATACCCACCTCGAGCGCTTCCATTGAATTCGCGTTAAAAAGATCCGGTATCCTGTTGTCGACGTAAATATTCATGCCGCATACCTTTTTTGACGCGCCTTCGAGCATGAAGAGCGTTGAAGCCATGTAGTACGCCCATCCGTGTTCTTCCCTGCGTTCCGGCGCGTTAAGCGACAGCCTTATCTTTTCATCATATTTCTGTGAATAAAAATTCAGGGATTTATCGCCTTCTTTTCTTTTCTGTACCATCAGGTAGGCGCTTTTATTGATGCTCATGGCCATCACTTTGCCCTTATTTTGCTCAAACGCGTCGCCGATTATCTGCACGCTCCCGGGCACCCTTATCCCCGTTATGATCTCGCCCTTCGGCTCAAAAACCTGAAAAAAACTTTTTGCTTCCTTAAATAAATCCTCTTTTTCCTGTGTCATCTAATATCTCCTATAGTGGTATGCCGCGCAAAAGCGCGGATGTTTATGCCGTAATAAAACTCCGGTGTTCTATCTCTTAAGCCGGTATTCTTCGAGCGGCTTGTCGTAAAGCGTCTCGCTTATGACTTCCTTGAGTGTCGTTACGCCCTTTTTCATCTGTTCTATTCCCGACTCCCTGATGGTCATCATGCCCTGGCCCCATGCTTCTCTTTTCACGTCGTTCAGGGTGCCTTTCTTGAATATAATATCCCTTATGCCGAGGTTCATGGGCATCACTTCATACACCGCGACCCTGCCCTTGTAACCGGTATAATGACAGACCGGACATCCGGCGCCTTCATAAAAATCCCCGCCTTCAAGTATCTCAGGGGGTATTCCCCATTTTTTTGCCTTGATAAGGTCGATGCCTTTCACCTTCTCCTTGCAGTTCTCGCAGACACGCCTTAAAAGTTTCTGCCCCGTGGCCACAAGCACCGATGAGCCGACGTATATAGGGTCTATGCCCATATCTACGAGCCTCGTTACGATAGTCGGTGCGTCATTTGTATGCAGCGTGGACAGAACAAGGTGCCCCGTAAGCGCGGCCTTTACCGCCACCGACGCGGTTTCATTGTCCCTGATCTCACCGACAAGCATGATGTCCGGGTCCTGCCTTAAAAATGACCTGAGCACATTCGCGAAAGTCAGGTTCGCCGCCACATTTACCTGCACCTGGATTATATGGGGCAGCCTGTATTCCACCGGATCCTCAACCGTCATTATATTATCATGCGGATCGTTTATTTTAGAGATGCATCCGTACAGGGTCGTCGTTTTCCCGGAACCTGTCGGGCCGGACACCAGCACCATGCCGTAAGGATTGTTCAGACCCTTCTCAACGGCCGCAAGCTGTTCCGGGAACATGCCCAGGCTGTTCAGGTCAAAACTCTGGGCCTCCTGGTTCAATATACGCATGACTATATTTTCACCCCATATGGACGGTATGGTGGAAACGCGCAGATCTACCACGCTTCCGTCGCTCAGCGTGAACTTGATACGCCCGTCCTGGGGCAGCCTTTTTTCTATGATATTAAGGCCGGCCATAAGCTTCAGCCTTGAAATAAGCGCTTTTTTGAACTGTATCTTGGGAGGCGGCATTTCAACGAGCGCCCCGTCTATCCTGTAGCGCAGTACTATCTTTTTTTCATACGGATTTATGTGTATATCGGAAGTCCTTTTCCTTACGGCGTCCTCTATAAAATAATTAACATATTTTACAACAGGGCTGCTTTCCCCCTCAATCTCCTCATTGCCGTCATCTTCGCGCGGCTTGTCCTCATCAAGGAGAATTATCTCAAAATTCTCGTTTTCCACGGATTTTAAGGTATCCTCAAGGCTGGTGCCTATCGGATAATATTTATCGATCGCCGCGGCCAGGGCCGTTTCCGTTGTAACAACATAGCTCAGTTCGATGTCCCCGCTGAGGTTCAGGTCGTATTTTAAATTCATTTGCAGCGACGGTTCCACCGGGTTCGGCGTCGCGAATATATACTTACCCGGTTTTTTTTCAATGGGCAATATCTTATATTTCCGGGCTATTTCGCCGGTTATTAACTTTACCACTTCCTCTTCCAGCGTCAGTATGCCGACGTCTATGAATTTTGTGCCGAACTGCATGGCAAGAAAATGGTAAAGCACATCCTCTGTGATGAAACCCATCTTAACAAAAACAAATCCAAGCGACTCGCTTGTCTTTGTCTGTTCTATGACGGCTTTGTCAAGCTGTTCCTCGGTTATCATACCCTCTTCAAGGAGTATCTCCCCGAGTTTTTTCGCTTCGTACATTCTTATTCCTCCGAAGTTGCCATAATAACTTCTTCCATTGAAGTTATCCCGTTCTTCCATTTTTCAAGCGCTATTGTCCTTAATGTTCTCATACCGTCCTTAATGGCCTGGATCCTTATCTCATTCAGGTCCGCCCTGGCAAAAATAAGGTCCGATAACTTCTGGTCCACTTTCATTATCTCATACACGGCAAGTCTGCCTTTGTAACCCGATCCTCCGCATTTGGGGCATCCTTCGCCCTTAAAGAACCTGGCGCCTTCGACATCCGCCCTTTTCAGCTGCAGTATCTGGAGGTCGTCATCCGTAGGTTCAAAAGGTTTTTTACAATTTGTACAGACTTTTCTCATCAGCCTCTGCGCGACCACCAGTTTCAGTGCCGATCCCACATAAACCGGGTCCACTCCCATATCTATGAGCCTCATGATAGTCGACGGCGCGTCATTTGTGTGGATTGTGGAAAATATCAGGTGCCCGGTCAGGGCCGCCTGGATCGCGATATCCGCGGTTTCCTTGTCCCTGATCTCTCCTACCATTATTATGTTCGGGTCCTGCCTTAAAGCCGAACGCAGCGCCGCGGCGAATGTCAGCCCGATATCGGAGTTCATCTGTATCTGTATTATTCCCGGAAGCTGGTATTCGACGGGGTCCTCCATGGTCATAATGCATTTGGAAACATCATTGACCGTTGACAGCGCCGAGTACAGGGTGGTTGTTTTTCCCGAACCGGTCGGCCCGGTATGCAGGATCAGTCCGTAAGGCGACTGGATAACCTCTGAATATATATCAAGTTCCTTTTGTTCAAAACCGAGCTTGGTAAGGTCAAGCATCAGATTGCCCTGGTCCAGGATACGCATTACCACGTTCTCGCCGTAAATGGAAGGCAATACCGAAACACGCAGGTCTATCACCTTGTTCTGGACTTTTATTTTTATGCGCCCGTCCTGGGCCGCGCGTTTTTCCATGATGTCCATTTTTGCCATGACCTTTATCCTGGACACTATCGGATTCTTATACTGCCGCGGCGGCGACGGCTGTTTCTGGAGCGAACCATCTATCCTGTAGCGCACCACGAGCCCTTTTTGCATGGGATTGAGATGTATGTCGGAAGCTTTTAGCCTGACAGCTTCACTTATAAGCGCGTTCACCAGCCTTATGACAGGAGCCGATTCTTCGTTTACTTTTTCCTCGTCAACCCCGGCGCCTTCTTCCTCTTCATCTTCAGTGACGCCGCTTTTATCCTTATTACTGCTGAATATATCCTTCATGGAATCATCAATTTCAAGCTTATCCGTTACGCCGTAATAATGCCCCAGCGCGCGCCTCAGAGCAGTCTCCGACGCCACGACAAAGCTTATCTCTTTGCCTGCGGGAAGCACTGCCCTGTCCCTGATCTTACTTATCAGGTGGACGTCCGGCTCGGACGTGGCAAAAATTATCTGTTTATCATTTTCCTCGAGAGGGATCACATTGAATTCCTGGGCAAGTTCTTTCTTTATAATGGCCGTCACTTCCGGTTTTATTTCCCTGTCGTCCAGTTCCACGTACTCGGTGCCGAACTGTATCGCGAGGAAATAAAATAGGGCCTCTTCCGTGATAAAATTCATATGGACGAGTATCCTGCCAAGCGGCTCGCCTGTCTTCTGCTGTTCCTCTATAGCTTTTTGTATGTGCTCCGCCGTTACGAGATTTTCCTCGAGAAGCAGCTCTCCAAGCCTTTTTGCCACAATAACTCCCGTATACTGTAAGTTTTTTGCTATCTCATCTTTCCATATTCAAGGAATTCGGGTCCCCTGAGGTCCCTCTGAAGGAATTCCCTGCCTCTTATTATATAAAAATAAACCGGGGATACGACTCTCTCGCCTCCGTCGTTAAAATAAACAGGCCCTGTAACACCGTCGTATTTTGTTTCATGCAGGTACTTTACGATATCGTTTTTATTTTTTTTATCGGCCGGCAGAGCGGATAAAAGCATGCCGGCCGCGTCATAGACATAGGGCATGTGTATATCATCATCCTTATATTTATCATAATATTTTTTCAAAAACGGCCTGAAGCCTTTAAATCCATATATGGAGGACGGGGATATCATGGTAAATATTGCGCCCTGTCCTCCGGCTTTGGAGGCCTTTACAAAAGACGACGCGCATATAAGGTGCGTTGACGCAAAATCCGCGCCGACGTTCATTTCCGAGGATTGTTTCGCCAGTAGCGCGGCCTGAGAGGCCGGCCCGGCAAAATATATGGTCTTTACTTTAAGATCCCTTAAACGCAGGAGTACTGCCTCAAAATCTTTTCTGCCGGCATCGACTTCCTTGAAATAATCCGCCCTGGCGTGGTTCCTTTCGGCGGACGACTGGAAGGCTTCCGCCATCTTCATATACTCGGTGCTGCTGCCGGAATAAACGACCGCGAATCTGTTCTTTTGCGAAACAGCCACCAGAAATCTTGCTGTCGCCGCTGCAAGTTCCGTATCTGACGCGGCTATCCTGAAAACATTCGGCCTTTTATCCGCGTTCAATCCGGCAAACTCCGACGCGGCAGATATAAGCGGTACTTCATGCACATTTTCTATGATATCCCTGTCTCCGGCGTTAAAATTTCCTATGACTCCGAGAAGGTTGTTCTGATTTTTTATTGAATTTGAGACCGAAGGGTCGCTTTCGCTGAAAAATTGAGGGGTAATTGTGTAGGCCGTATTCGTAGCGTTGAACTCATCTACGGCAAGCTGAAGTGAATTAAATAAGGCATTTGAATTTACGTTGTTTGTATTTCCCAAAAATCCTATAAAATATGTATCTTTTGCGGACGCATAAGGTACTGCGACCAGCAAAATGGCTAATAAAACAAAGTGAAACTTTGCCATTTATTCCTCCGCTTCATATCTAAAACTAAGCTTCACTATTATATCAATTATAAGGATAAAGTCAATACAGACGCACTGGGTTTTCTCCGGGGTTTTTCAGTACGCGGTGATCACCGTATTTTTTTTAAAAAACGCATAACCTCAAACTGTCGCAGTCTATAAAACCCTTTAATAATTTTTTATTCTGATGACAAGCCAGTTACAGGATAAAAAAATATCCGCAGGCATGGCCTTAAGCGCGGTTAACGCGCTGCCGGCCATGCCTGCGGACTTTTTGGGACTGCTTCTACTCTTCCGTGTTCGGAGTATTGTAAGGATTGCCGTACCCGTCGAACATATCAAATGAACTGTTGCTAAGTTTTAATATTATTTCAAGCGGTTTCCCGTTGTTCGTGTCCGAGAATATCACATCCTTCACTCCCGACGCCAGATATATGGGGCTGAACTGCGGCGGATTTGACGTGTCATACAGGAAGGCATCATTTGTTTCCGCGACCACTTTTACCAGCCTGGTGTTATCCGGACTTTTGAAAGTTTGCATGCTGCTGTTCTCCGGAACGGTTACCGCAACATCGTCTTCGGACGAATTCAAAGGAATATATTCGGTATCATTGTAACAATACAGATCGCCTATGTGATACGGGTCCTGCCACCACCAGAAACCGTTGTTCCAGAAGCACCAGCGGTCAAAATCCGTGTCATACCACCACCAGCGGTTGTTGAAATTACGCGTCCAGAAATATTTGCCGCCCGTATACCAGCCATACCAGTGATACCCCGAATTGTCGATAAAGTGGCAGTAATCAAAACCTTTGTCCTGGTGCCAGTAATAACGGCCGACCGTGGTTTCATTATGATTAAAACCGATGACCCTGTTGTTCCATGAAGCGCCGACTATCAGGGACATCTGCGATCTTACCGCTTTATCATTAAAATTCCTGGAAGAAAAAGCTGTGGCGCGCAGCGGATGATTGTCAAAACCGATTTTTGGATAGGCTATCATCGAGTGCTGCCTGTCCGTATGGATAACCTCTTCCCTTTTTGTTATATAGCCTGGTTCCGCTTTTACGCCGATCTTTTGCAGCCTTTTGTTCACAAAATTCTCTTTGTTCACAACGTGGTGCGCCGCAAACGCGGTTCTGTCACCTGCGCCCGAAAAATTAGACGCCTGACTTTTTACCCCGGCATTATTCCACCTGTTTGCATGCTGTTTCATCATGCCGCTGTTTGAACGCTGATTGGCATTTTTGTTGCCGGTGCGCTGCAGTTTTCCGTAAGACGGCGTACTGTTCTCATTTTGGGCCGCAGGCTGCTTTTTCATCTGTGACGGAAAGTTCCTGTTCTGTCCGCCGCTTGACGGATTGTTCATATTTATTACCACCGGCTGGCCCTGTTTCTCTTGATCATTGCCGCCGAAGGCCTTTTCCGACGCCTGCCCGTTGTC
>Ga0224525_1001104_pt1 | contig 10330 bp, 7 predicted proteins | sample CFST100metaG_FD_179874 | JGI IMG/M metagenome (GOLD analysis project Ga0224525, IMG submission 179874) | Peat soil microbial communities from Stordalen Mire, Sweden - C.F.S.T100 | ecosystem: Environmental > Terrestrial > Soil > Wetlands > Peat | place: Sweden: Norrbotten County, Stordalen Mire...
TTTTTATTCGGGTAACCTTAGATCGGCACGATCCACATCTTTTTACGAATTGTTCATTTTCTAGTTCTTCGAATGTATCAGCTGCAAGAATTGTACCATGGTTAGGACAACGGTAGAATTCTCTAGGTAATGGTGGTCGAGGTATATGTGGTTGCATATTTATCTACCTTTTTTGTATATTTTTGTTTATAAATTTATTGTAACATTAGATGATATCATATTATTTAATTTCTGTCAATCCTAGGGTCAAAAAAGTTCTAATCTTTATTTAGGATTTATTAAAAAACCGCTTATCTAAGCGGTTTTTAAATACCCTGGGTGGCTACAGGGATTCGAACCCTGGATGAGAGGACCACAACCTCTAGTGTTACCACTACACCATAGCCACCATATAAAAATAACTTATAACTGACAACTAACGACTTACAACAGACACAATGAACATTGCATTTGTTGTAAGTTATGGGTTATTAGTTATAAGTTATTCTTGTGGGTCGTGGGGGACTCGAACCCTCAACCAATTGCTTAAGAGGCAACTGCTCTACCATTGAGCTAACGACCCGTGCGGTTTTTCAAAATGTTCTTTACGCTTTCTAATTCTGTATGATACTGGAAATTCAGAATAATGCAAGCAATATATGAATGGTGCAATTAGCGCCATTTTCTAATGTGCCCCCGGTAGGACTCGAACCCACAACCTCTTGGTCCGAAGCCAAGCGCTCTATCCAATTGAGCTACAAGGGCATAAATGATGAAAGCGCAATTACTGTGGAATTATAAACCACAATTTTAAAAATATCAAGAGGCCGGACTGATCGGTTTATATCAGATAACTTTTACGCCTAATCCTTTTAAAATTTTATATAGTTTATTTATAGGGAGCCCTATTATGCCGGTATTGCTGCCACTCACTTTTTCGATGAAAATCGAGCCGATTTCTTGTATGGCATATCCGCCGGCTTTGCTGAAAGGTTCTTCGGTTTTTATATAATCCTCGATTTCTTCGTCGCTGATATTTGCAATCCAAATCTCGCTGATTTCATAATCCGTGATAGTGGTGTCGCTGTCCGTGTCGATGACTGCCATGCCGGTTACGAAATTCTGTTTTTTGCCGCTGATTTTACGGAGCATCTGCCGCGCCTCCTGTGCGGAGTGCGGTTTGCCCAGATATTCATTTTCCATAATTACGAAAGAGTCGGCGGCGATGACGATGGCATTTTTATTTTTTGCCGCCACATCGCGCGCTTTTCCCAACGCTAATTCTACCGCCAATTTTTCCGGAGCAGTGTCGGGGTCCATCACTTCTTCAAAATCGCTTTTCTGCACTTCGAAATCGAGTCTGATATTTTCAAGAAGTTTCTTGCGGGCTTCGGATCCGGAAGCTAAGATTATTTTCTTATCCATATTTTTTTAGTCCAAAGGATTTGTTCGCGGATAGAGTGTTGCGGATTTATAGTTGCTGTAGAAAGTTTTTGTCAGAAACAGTTTGCCGTCTTTGTCATAGACCGATTGTTTCCACCAGGTTTTCATTGCGCCGGCTGTTCCGCGTTCATAAACGACAGGTCCTTCCAATGTCACTTTGCGGCCGTCGTTGGTGCCGTAGTAATCAAAGTATAAATTAAGGCCGGAGATGCGTGTTTGGATGAGTATATAGGCAGGGGTATTGTTTATAAAAACAAGGTCGGGGTTCGGCGGATAGATGGTGGCATCGGTTCCTTGCGGGTCGTAGTATTTCACGGCATAGGCGTGATTGGTTCTTGCGGTCACTTCCAATCCTGCATTGACTGCGCCGCGGAAGGCAGTGGTGGAAACTTGGCAGAGTCCTCCGCCGTATTCGGGAGTGGTTTGTCCCTGCTTGATTACGAGTTCGGGAAGATATCCTTGCTTAGGTCCGACTTCTCCCAAGATTTTATCGAAAGAAAAAGTGTCTCCGGGACCGATCAGGACGCCATTGAATTTGCCGGCGCCGACGGTCACATTGTGGATACGGCTTTTGGTAGATCCGTGGAAGTTGGACTCTCCGGTTGCAAGGAGCGACGTTATTCCCATGTTGTCTATTTTTTCCGTCGTGAGTTCCGGTGCGATTTTCTTGGCTGCAAGTTCGACTGAGATCTGATTCGGGTTTGTTGTTTGTACACTTCCATTTTGCTTATCGGCGGAAGCGGCGATCGCATCAGCCGCAACTTTTTTATCCCCGGTATTCTCCTTATAATTTTCTTCCCTGAAAATTTCATCGCCGATTTTTTGTGCGCTTTTTTCCATATCCATCTGCACGCCGTCTTGGCTCAGGGAAAACACTCCGACTTTTCCATCTTTGAATTCCAGTTGCGCGTTCACAGGTTGGTGATCGATTTGCGGAACGATAGAAACCAGATAATCTTTTATTTCTTTTATGTTGGGGGACAGAACGAGGGAATAATCGCCATTCGTGCCTTTCTGCGGCGCAAATCCGATCCACTTGTTGAAGTCATCACTTGCCACTTTTGAGAGATAAGAGTCATATTTCAAAACGATTTCTTTGCCGGTCAGATTTTTTGCTTTCAACAAAGCTTTCTGATATGCATCTTCCCGGACGAGAGGCTCGTCTTTGACAAGTTCGATTTTAACGGGATTGTTTTGCATAGAAACGAGATTTTGTGCGATATCTTTTTTGAGTTTAGCCTGATCGATTACGAAACCTTCTTCCGCTTGCGCCTCTGCAAAATCTTTTCCATTCCATTCATAAGAGAAATTTTTGGCCGGAGTTTCGATTTTGGAAATTTCCTCCCATTTTGGCTTATCGATCAAAAAATCTTTTTCTATGATTTTATTTTGAAAGTTGACGTCGCCGCCTAAAAGGCTGAATTGTTCTTTCAAACTTTCCGGAATATTTTGTCGATGTCCATAGGAAAAAACCTCTTCGACGGATTTTGTCGTATCTATCTGGATGCCAAGCTCGGGAAGCGCAACTTTATATACCTTGTCTTTATAAACCAATTGCATCCCATCCTTGTATTTCTCTTGAATATCATTTTCCAAAGATTTTTGCGCTGCCTGTCTGGAAAAATCGGTGTAACTCTTATTATTCAAGAAAATCCGAGGAAAGGAAGTGTTCTGATATTTGAAATTAAGCGCCAAGACAAGGGCGATCGGCGCAAGCAAAAAAAGCATTATCAAAGAAACAATGATAAGATTCTTATTGATTTTTTGCATGATTTTTATAATTTTCTAAAGGCGCACTTTTCTCTATTCTATCTCATTTTTCATCGCTTGGCTAATAATCGCTCCGGAAAATCCTCTGGTCTTGAGGTAGTTCATAAGCTTTACCCGGTCTTTCTGCGAATCTTTCGGATCGAGGCCGTCTATCCGCTTTTTTACGAGTCCTTGCGCCATTTCCAGCTCTTTCTCGTCGCTTACGATTTCATTCAGCTTTTTGTTTATAATCTTCTCGCTTATGCCCTTCGTCTTCAACTCCATTTTGATGAGAAACTTCCCCGCAGGCCGGAAATTGATTCGGTCATTGATGTAGCTCTCCGCAAACTTCTCATCGTCAAGATATTCCCATTTTTTAAGCTCTTCCATCACATCTTCTATCAGATTCTCGCCATATTTTTTGTCCTTGAGCCGCCGCCGAATCTCGGACTCGGACCTTCTCCGGAGCCCTATGAGCTTCATCGCAAATTTCATCGCCTTGTTTTTTTCTTCCTCGATTTCGGGCATATAGGAAATTTAGCAGGTTATGGATATATTATAGCAAATATATGTAATAAAAAAATAAACTCCTCAACTCTTTGATAAGGTTAATAAAGAGCATTGGAGAAAAGAGGCTTCTTTTTGTCGTTGTATGGTTCTTGATTTATTCGGATTACAATTCTGCTTTTTGGACCGTTTCCCGGTGTTTTCGCATAAAATTTTGTTTTGGGTTTTTCTGTCGCGTGCATCTGAATCTTCCCCCTTTTGTTCCGATAGGAATTAATTTATTATTATCACAATATATAGCAAAGTCAAGCTCTGAAAACGTGAATATCGAAATTACTCTTTCAAAACGCATAAACATTCTATCCTGCGATAAAACCATCAATTTGTCATTCTAGTGAGAATCCCTTCAATATTATTATTCGCATATAAATATTATTTATTTCCGAGATACTGCCTAAGGGATTCCTACGGAGCCTGTCCTAGATCTGATCGGGGAATGACAAAAGGAGGGCGTTGTCACAAGAATAAAGCTGGGAGGTTTGAGAAGGTAATTTCGATATTCAAGTCTGATAAAAACAATTTCGAGCAAAATTAAAGAGCGAAATTGGATTGATAAGTCGCTCTTAATGTCGGGTAATATCAGTAGTATTCCATCAACTAAAGAAAACCTTATTTTTATTTTCTTTAATGTTTTTATTATTTTACATTTTTTCCGTGGGTCGGTTGTCCAAAGGAAGATATTTCCATCGAAGGTAAAAGCTGAATTCCTTAACTTCTTAGCTCTCAGGAAAATATTCTCCAGCTGTTCATTTTCTATGATTTTTATTATTTCTACTTTAGGATATATTTTTTCTATTCTCTACATATTAGCCCCTATCTTTCTCAATGTGCTAATCAAAATCCTTTAGAAGAATAACTATAGATTATAGCTAAAATCTATATTTTGTCAATATTTTAGCAAAATATGAGAACCTGATTCTTAAGAACCTCTTTACTAGTCTCTATATTGTGTTAAACTACTCTTTCTTATAAGCCTTGTTCAAAGCACAAAAAGGCCTTATACTTAATATGTTTAACTTACAGTAATTTTAAATAAAATGAGTCTATTTCCAAAGAAAATTGAGAGCAAATTCACGGCTCATCTCAAGAATGTCCTCAAGATGTCGGAGGAGATGTCGCGGGATTTTTCGCATAGCGAGATCGGGGTTGAGCATATCGTATTCAGCATCATTTCCCAGGAGGGAAGCATCGGTTCGAATATGCTGGGCGGAGAGAAATTCGATATGAAGGAGCTTCGGAAGCGCATTGAGAAAATGCCGAAAACAGCCAAATGGAAAGTGAAGTTTTCCGGCAGCCTCAAGGACATTTTTCAGGATATGGTAGTTTGTGCCAGCCATTACAATCATTCATATATCGGCACCGAGCATCTTTTGTCGGCAATCCTGGAAAGCAATGATCCTAAAATCGGGGAGTTTTTCAAGTCGGTCAATATCGATGCGGATAAGCTCAAGGAAAATCTTGAGTCGATTCTGGAAAGCTCGCTCAGGTTCTCGGGGATCATGGAACTTTCGGAAAATCCTAAGAACAACATGGCCGGCGGGATACTGGGAATTTCGGGCATAAATCTTTCACAGGGAATGCAGGATATGGGACAACAGGGATTGGGCGCGATGCCTGCGATGTCGATGGGGCCGAAACCGTCGGCACTCTCCGCTTTTTGTGTGAATATGAATGATGAGATTGAGGAACAAAAGTTCGATCCGGTGATCGGCAGAGAAAAAGAAATTGCGAAAGTGGTGAATATCTTGAGCCGTAAGAGCAAGAACAATCCGATCTTGGTGGGCGAGCCGGGAGTGGGGAAGACGGCGATTGTGCAAGGGCTTGCTCATCGCATAAGCGAGGGAGATGTGCCCAGCAATCTGTCAGGCAAGAAAATCTATTCTTTGGACTTGGGGCTTTTGATTGCGGGAACGGTTTTTCGCGGGGAGTTCGAGGCGCGCCTCAAGGATGTTATTGCCGAAGTGCAAGCGGAAAAGAATATAATTTTGTTTATCGATGAAATCCATACGATCATAGGTGCCGGCAATACCGGGGGTGCGGGAAGCCTTGATGCGGCCAATATTTTGAAACCGCCGCTTTCGCGCGGGGAAATTTCTTGCATCGGTGCGACGACAATCGATGAATATCGCAAGCACTTCAAAAAAGATGCGGCGCTTGAGCGAAGATTCCAAATGGTTTTGGCGGAGGAGCCGACAGCGGAAGAAGCCAAGCAGGTTTTGACGGGAGTCAAAAGTTTTTATGAAAAACATCATAATCTCTCGATTAGCAAAGATGCGATCGATGCGGCGGTGGAACTCAGTCAGAGATTCATAAATGACAGATTTTTGCCGGACAAGGCTCTGGACGTGCTGGATGAGGCGGCGGCGTTGGTGCGCAGCCGATATGGCAACAAGAATTATTTCAAAGAGATAAAAGCTCTCCGGAAAACAGAAAGAGCGCTCATTGAGGAGAAAGAAATGAAGGTGGAAAATGAGGAATATGAGAAAGCGCTCGAGGTCAAATCACAGGAAGATAAAATCAAAAAAGAGATAAAGAAAATCTGTGATTTGCAAGACAAGGAAAATGCGGCAAAAATCAAGGTGCCTGTGACTGCGCGGGAAATCGGCGAGGTGATCGAGCAGATGACGGGTGTGCCAGTCAATGAACTTTTGGAGGAGGAAAAAGCGAAACTCAAGGATCTGGAAAAAGAGCTCAAGGAAAAAATCGTCGGGCAGGATGAAGCGATCGAAAGCATCGCGCGTGCGATCCGCCGGAACCGTTCCGGTATCACGGAAGGCAACCGTCCGGTCGGGGTGTTCATGTTTTTGGGCCCGACGGGTGTGGGGAAAACCGAGCTCGTTAAAGTGCTGGCAGAGACGATTTATAAAGACAAGAAAGCTCTTATCAAAGTCGATATGAGCGAGTTTATGGAACGCCACAATGTTTCGCGCCTGGTTGGTGCGCCGGCGGGTTATGTCGGTTTCGAGGAAGGCGGAAAGCTTACCGAGGAAGTGAAAATCCATCCATATTCAATCGTGCTTTTCGATGAGATCGAGAAAGCGCATCCTGATGTTTTCAATATCATGCTTCAGATTTTCGAAGACGGAGAACTTACGGATGCGGCGGGACATAAGATCGATTTCCGAAATACGATCATTGTTATGACTTCGAATTTGGGAACCGACGAGTTGACGGAAGAAGCGGGTTTCGGCTTTGCCATGCCGAGCAACAAGAAAGAGGAAGTGAGGAAAGAAGAAGCGCGCAGGAAATATATCGAGACCAAGGAAAATGTGATTGAGGAGCTTAAAGATGGATTCCGTCCGGAATTCTTGAACCGAATCGATAAAGTTCTGGTTTTTAATCCGCTCGGCAAGAAGGATATCGAAGTGATTTTGAAGATCAAATTTGATGAACTTCAAAAAAGGCTTTTCCTGAAGAAAGGCATTCGGATCAGTATCGATAAGAAAGCCTTGGATTTTATTGCCGACAAAAGTTTTGATCCCAATGAAGGTGCCCGCCTCATTCGTCGCAATCTGCAGGAAATGGTCGAGGATTTGATTTCGGAAAAGATCGTGCGCGATGAAATCAAAAAAGGAGACAAGGCGGAGATTATTCTAAAAGGAGATAAGATTGCTGTGAAGTAGGACTTTTCGGATTATATTTTATTGTCATTTGTAGAGACGCGATTCATCGCGTCTTTTTTTTCGTGTTATCCTTTTCCTCTCTGTCATTGCGAGGAGGAGGTATTTGCGACGACGTGGCAATACCGTAACTATAATTCACCATATATTATATTACGTTTTATACCGCATAGTATCGGGATTGCCACGTCGGAGTACCTCCTCGCAATGACAGGCGGGAGAGAGATTATTCCATATAAAATTTGGCGCTGTTCAATTATTTGCTATAATAAACTCAATAATAATCATCAGAATGCAAAAACTTTTCGCTAAATTTTCCGAATATTTTCTAGATATGATTTTTCCGATCCAGTGTTTGGGGTGCGGGAAAAATCGAGAGGATTTGTCTGCAAGAGAGAGATGGATATGCCCGGATTGTTTTTTGAAAGCCAACTTGCGCAGCGTTCAAGTTTGTCCGGCATGTGAAAAGGAAAGCGAAGGCGGCAAGACGCACTATGCTTGTCGTAATAAGATTTTTTTGGACGGTCTTTGGGCTTCGGTCCATTATGATACTTTCATCGAGAAAGCGGTCCATGATTTAAAATTCAATTTCATTAAAGATATTTCATATCCGCTTTCTGAGATCATGATAAAAAGCATCTTAGAAACGCCCGAATATGGCGATTTTCAGGACATGATGCTCGTGAATTTTTCCAAAGATGAGGAAGAAGGAATTTATTCAGACGAGATGAAAAATAAAAAAGCAGAAACGATTTTGATTCCGGTGCCGCTTCACAAGAGAAGATATAATTGGCGCGGATTCAATCAGTCATTTCTCTTATCGAAAAATATCGGCGAGAAATTCAACTTGCCGGTTCGGCAAGATGTTATGTTTCGCGTGAAAAACACCAAGCCGCAAAGCAAGACCAAAAGCGAAGAAGAAAGGCGGAAAAACATCGACAATGCTTTCTCATGCTCGAAACCTGAAGAGGTAAAAAGTAATAATATAATTTTAATCGATGATGTTTGCACGACCTCATCAACTCTGAACGAATGCGCCAAAGAGCTCAAGAAATCCGGCGCAAAAAGCGTTTGGGGGCTGGTGGTAGCGAGGAGGTAAAAATTTTGATAAAATATTTATAAATCATATGGGTTATTTTGGGTGAGTGAGGTTTTGATTCCCCTCTTGAGAGGGGAAAGAGCTCATATTGTAGCGAAGCTACAATATGGCGAGGGGTGTGTAGGGAACGTTACATTTACATCGACAGTTTTTAACGCCGACCGCACACATATAGCTGACGCTATCTCGCGCTATCCCTCTTGAGAGGGGAATCAATGCAAGATACGCAGGTATATAAAAAAATAATTTTATAAGAAGATAATTAAAAAATATGGGAATAAAAATCGAATTCAATCCAGACTTGGCACTTCGCGATGTTTCAGAATATAAAAATGGGAACAGAAAAATCGAAGAGTGTATTCCGGAAAATATAAAAAGGGGTGAGGTTTATAATTTCTTAAAAAAGGACCAACGGAATTATTGGCTTTTTGGGGAAATTCCTTTGGTAGAAACCAAGGGCAGCGAAAAACTTTCCCGTCCTAAGGCTGGTATTGTAATTTTAGAAGCAACACATTTTGTAGAAAATGGAGAAATCTATACGCGGGGGAAATATAGAGTGGTGGAAGTTTTTAAGGATGTGGAGATAAAATTTGAGTGTTTTGATCGGACCGGAAAGAGGGAGTAGTTTTTTAATAGCGATGTTTGCCTGAATCTCATCTTGCGACATCGCTTTTTTTGTGCTATAATTGGCTTAGGGTGGAACATGGGGTCACCTTTTTTATTTTCTAAATTTGCACATGATTGCGGAAACAAAAAATATCATAAGAGGCAGCCGCAGGAAAAAGTTCTTAGCTTTTTTGCCGCTTTTTTGTTTGTTTGTGATCATTTTTGCAGCCTTTGCGGATTTTTCCGGCGTATATGCTTTTGATGCGGAGATGAAAAATGCGAAGGAAATAGGGGTTAAAGACCGGATTGAGATTGATTTTAGCCAGCCGATTTTTCTCATAAGCGCCAATAATATAAAAATTTCTCCTGATGTCGATTTTTCTTATAATCTTTTAGATAACAGGAAAAGGCTCATTATAATACCGAAAAGCAGTCTCAGCTTCGAACAGAAATATACTGTCACTTTGAGCGGTATCCGGGGGATAGGCGGGCTGTCGATAGATGGAAGGGATTTTGTTTTTTATACTCAAAGCGATCCGTCGGCGAATACTGTTACAAAAGTTTCCAGTGCTGGCAGCGACCAATTCGGTGAGATGGTGCTTGCCAAGGATAAATATATCCCTCCTGAGAAATCGCGCGTGAAGGAAGATTTTCATCCGGAGGCGCATATTCTGACGGGGAAATATATCGATATAAGCCTTGCGCACCAGGTCATGACGCTTTTTGAGGACGGCGCGGAGGTGAACCAGTTTCTGGTCTCGACGGGAAAATTCGGAATGCCGACTCCGCAAGGGGAATTTTCAGTGAAAACGAAGGAGCTGAATCACTGGTCGCATCAGTATAAGCTTTGGATGCCATACAGTATGGAATTCAACGGTCCGGATTTTATCCATGAACTTCCATATTGGCCCAACGGCTATCGGGAAGGAGAGAATCATCTCGGCGTGAAAGTTTCCCACGGCTGCGTGCGCCTCGGTATCGGTCCGGCGAAATATGTTTTTGATTGGGCGGAAATCGGCACGCCGGTTTATGTGCATAAATAACTTAAAACTTATAACTTATAACAAATAACTCAAAAAATCACCTTTTTGAAGAGGTGATTTTTTATTTTATATTTATTTTCTCAAACGAATAAACTTTCTCTCTTGTGATAACTCCTATCTTTTGTCATTCTGAGGTAATCCGAAGAATCCCTTCACAACATCAAGTCTTATCCATATAGTATAGTTTTATAGTATGGAAGGGATTCCTCCGCTCTGCTGCGGAA
>Ga0224525_1001105_pt1 | contig 10312 bp, 11 predicted proteins | sample CFST100metaG_FD_179874 | JGI IMG/M metagenome (GOLD analysis project Ga0224525, IMG submission 179874) | Peat soil microbial communities from Stordalen Mire, Sweden - C.F.S.T100 | ecosystem: Environmental > Terrestrial > Soil > Wetlands > Peat | place: Sweden: Norrbotten County, Stordalen Mire...
ATTATATATTTATTATCCATTTTTTAGATAAAAAAACAACCCCGTTTTCCACAGGGTTGCTTATTTTTTTATATTTATGCGTTATCTTCAACAACTTCTTCAGTTTTCTTTTCTTTTTCTACCTTTTCCACATCTTCAACATTTTCTTTTATTTCTGATGCCAATTCTTCTTCAACATTTTCTGGTTGTGAAACAGAAACCACTATTTCGTCTGGTTTTGCAGAAATTTTAACATCTTTTGGCAAAATTAAATTTTTTATTAAAATATGATCTCCAAAAGTATTTAATCCATCAATAGAAACTTTAATTTCGTGAGGAAGATTTTGTGGCAATGCTTTAACTTCTAATTCTGAAATATTTTTAACCAATGTTCCGCCCAAATCTTTTACAGCCAAAGATGTTCCTTCAAAAACCAATGGAACTTTTACTTCTACTTCTTCTTTCAAAGATGTTTGAAAAAAATCAATGTGTGTAATTTGATCTGTAACTGGATCTTTTTGTAAATCATGCACCAAAACTGGCCTTTTTTCCTTATCGCCCTCTATATCAAGCTCAATTAGTGAGCTCTCCCCTGCTTCTCTTAAAACTTTCTGAAATTCTTTATAGTCAAGATCTAACAAAACATTTTTTACTTTGTGACCATAAACAACAGCAGGAATTCTGCCATTATTTTTTAAGACATAGGTTTTTCTGCCCGTCTCTGTTCTAATTTTTGCTGATAATTTAATCATGTTATTTTTCGATATGAATACATTGAGCTGGACATGCTTCTGCAGACGACTCAGCACATTCTATTTTTTCTACTTCTAATTCTTCTACTTCTTTTTTTACTGCGTCTTTGATGTGCGACTTTCCATCATCTGCTAATTCAAAATATTTTGAACACAAAGCTGCGCATGAACCGCAACCAATACATTTTTCTCTTTCTAATTTTATCTTTGCCATAATTTTTTGTTAATGTTTATATATTAGTATATTATCTTAATTTTGTAAATACCTGCCTGCCGGCGGGCAGGGTCTGGCTAATTATATCTTATTTTCGCTTCCAAATGTTTTTATCATTCTTCCAACAACTCTTCCCACTGCGTCTTTAGCATCTACTAAAAATTTATATGGAGTAACTTCTTCAGGGTCAGCGCTCAAAACTCTTCTTAAATTGCCAGAAAATGCCAGTCTTAATTCGGTATTTATGTTTATTTTAACAATCCCGAGTTGTATGGCTTCTATAATATCATCTTGAGGCGTGCCCGATCCGCCATGCAAAACTAAAAATGTGTCCCCTATTTTATCTTTAACTGCTTTTAAAACATCTAATCTTAAATTTGGGTCAATTCCAGAAATTTCAATTCCATGAAAATTTCCGATACTCACTGCCAGTAAATCTGCTTTTGTTTCTTTTATAAATTTTAAAGCGTCTTCTGGTTTTGTTAAATCTTCTTCTTTTATTATAAATTTATCAGAATAAAGTTTTGACGAATCAGTTCCCAATCTGCCAACTTCTCCTTCCACTGTCACGCCTTTCCATTTTGCATATTTTACAACTTCTTTAGTAATTTTTATATTATCTTCCAAAGACAATTTTGACCCATCAAAATGCACCATATCATATCCTGCATCAATTGCCTGTTTTACATATTCAAAAGAATGCCCATGATCTAAATTTAAAAACATCGGCATTCCAGTCTTTTTACGCAAAACATTTCTTAAAGCTACAGCTTCATCCAAACCAAAAAATTTACTTTCTCCTTCAGAAGTTCCCAAAATTATCGGCGATTTTAAGTTTTGCCCAGATTCCACAATTGCTTTCATCTGCGTAAAATCCGAAAAATTAAACTGCCCAATTGCAAATTTCTCTTTCTGCGCCTTATCCAAATAATATTTAATATTTTTCATAATTTTTATAAATTATTCTTTTGTAACTTTTGCTCTTTCAAATTCTGAAGTTTTATCTAAAAGACCTATTTTTGCTCCAATTTCTGAGAGATTTGCTTCTGAATTTGCTAATCCCAGCTGAATTGATTTTTCAATATCACCATCGGTTCTAATATAATCAGACAAAAATCCGGCGGCAAAAGAATCTCCCCCACCCGTCGTATCAACAATTTTTCTGTTTTGGTTTACGCCAGCTGAATACAAATATTTTCCATCAAACGCCACAACTCCATCTCCTCCCTTTGTCATCACAACAATATTAGCTCCCATTTGGCTAATTTTTTTAAAAATATTTTGTTCTTCTGAAAATGGAATTTTTGTTAAAAAACTTGCTTCTTCTTGATTTAAAAATAAAATATCAACTTTGCTAAAAACATTTTTTAGTTTTTCTTCGGTCAATGCTAATTGTTGTTCAGAAGGATTTACTGCAATTTTTATTTTATTTTCTTTTGCAAAATTTACAATATTTTCAAACTCGTCGCACAATAAATTTGTAAGTGGCGCCAAATAAATCCATTTTGTACTTTTTATTTTTTTATAAGGAATATCTTTTCCGGTTAAAATATCAGAAGCTCCTCTATAAACTAAAATTGTCCTATCCTCGCCCGTATTAGAAATAATAACCGATTGATTTGTGTGCTTTTCTTTTTTCTTTACAACAAATTTTGTATCAATTCTTAATTGTTTTAATTCTCTTACAATTTCAAGTCCCGCAGAATCCACCCCAATTGCTCCGCAAAAAGCTGTTTTAAATCCTTGTTTTGCAAATGTGGCAGCCACATTTGTCCCACCTCCGCCAGTTGTAAAAATAATATCCTCAATTTCAACCTTAGAACCCAAATTCAAACAAATTCCCGTGCCCGTCATAAAATCTTTATCATCTTTTATAAGAGTAAACGCTTTAGACTTCAAATGAATATCCTGCGCCGCTGACCCAAATGTTATAATATCATACATATTTTTTACTTTTTATTTATTTTCTAATTTCTTTTCGGTTTCGGCAATGGCTATTTTGGTTTTTAGAACTGAATCGGGGTTTAATGAAATTGATTCTATGCCTAGCTCAACCAAAAATTGGGCAAAGTCTGGGTAGTCACTTGGGCCTTGTCCGCATATGCCTATGTATTTATTATTATTCTTACATACTTTTATCGCTTCTTCAATAAGCTCTTTAACTGCTTCATTTTTTTCATTGCCAATATAACTCAATTGGCCGTTGTCTCGGTCTAATCCCAAAGTTAATTGTGTTAAATCATTTGACCCAATAGAAAATCCATCAAAAATTTCCAAAAATTGTTCTGCCAAAATTACGTTTGCAGGAATTTCACACATTGCATAAATTTTTCCTTCAATTCCATTGTCGCGAATTATTTGCACAACTTTTCTTCCTTCATCAAGCGTTCTGCAAAATGGAACCATTGGAATAACATTATCTAAACCAAATTCTTTATGCACTTTTTTCATTGCTTTGCATTCAAGCACAAAAGCATCTTTAAATTTTGGGTCATAATATCTTGATGCTCCGCGAAATCCAATCATTGGATTTTCTTCTAACGGCTCATAAGCTTCTCCTCCAAGCAAACTTCTATATTCATTTGTTTTAAAATCAGAAAATCTTACAATTACTGGTTTTGGGAAAAAGGCAGCGCCAATTGTTCCAATTCCTTCTGCCAATTTATCAATATAAAACTGAACTTTGTCATCATAACCCAAAGTTGCCCCATCAATTTTTTTCTTTAACACGGCCGGCTGAGTTTTATAATTTATTAAAGCATTTGGATGAACTTTTATTGCGTTAATAATTATAAATTCTTCTCTTGCCAAGCCAACTCCATCATTTGGAATAAAACTTAAATTATATGCGTTTGACGGCTCACCCACATTCATCAAAATTTTTGTTTTTGTTTTTGCAATATTAGAAATATCTGTTTTTTTAATTTCAAATGGAATTATTCCATCAAAAACTTTTCCATCTTCTCCGCCTGCGCAAGAAACAGTTATTTTTTGTCCAGTTTTTATCTTTTTAGTGCCATTGCCTGTTCCCACAACAGTTGGGACCCCCAATTCTCTTCCAACAATTGCAGCATGACAGGTTCTTCCGCCCCTATTTGTCACAATAGCTTTAGCAATTTTCATTGCCGGCACCCAATCTGGATCTGTCATGTCGGTAACCAAAACTTCTCCTTCTTTAAATTTCTCAATATCATTTACAGACATTATTACTTTTGCAACGCCTTGTCCAATTTTACTGCCAACACTCATACCTTCGGCCAATAAAGTTTTTTTAGCTGTTTCGTTTAATTTATACTCCTCCAAAACATTAAGATTTTTTTTGCTTTGAACAGTTTCCGGCCTGGCTTGAACAATAAATAATTCTTTAGTTATTCCATCTTTCGCAAATTCCATATCCATTGATTTTCCATAATGTTCTTCTATAATCATAGACCATTTTGCTAATTGCAAAATATCTTCATCACTAATACAAAATGTTTCTCTTTCTTTTTTTGTTGTAGCAATATCTTTTGTCGGAGATTTTAAATTTTTAGTATATATTAATTTTACCAATTTTGTTCCAAGTCTTTTTTCCAAAATTGGTTTAAATCCTTTTTTAAGAGTTGTTTCAAAAACATAAAATTGGTCAGGATCAACTCTGCCCTTAACAACATTTTCTCCCAAACCTAAGCTTGCATTAATTAAAACAATATCTCCAAAACCAGACTCTGTATCGCAAGAAAATATAACTCCAGAAGACCCAACGTCAGACCTAACCATTTTGCATACGCCAACCGACAAAGCAACAGAAAGATGATCAACTTTTACTTTTTCTCTATAAATAATTGCCCTATCTGTAAAAAAAGAAATAAAACAATCATTCACTGCTTTTAAAAGGCTTTCTTTGCCAGTAATATTTAAATATGTTTCAAACTGACCAGCAAAAGAAGCATCTGGGTTATCTTCGGCCACCCCGGAAGTTCTTACGGCAACATCGGTATTTTCAACATTATATTTTTGAGATAATTTTGCATAAGCTTCAAACAAATCATTTTTTAATTCATCCGGAAAAGTTCCTGTAGAAATTTTTTCTCTAGCTGCTTTTCCTGTTGCTCTCACAGATTGTAAATTTTTTGGATCTAATTTTGCAAAAATTTCAGATAAAGATTTATCTAATCCATTAGCTTTTATAAATTTCCAATAAAAAGTTGATGTCAAAGCAAAACCAAATGGAACATTTACACCCTTAGAAGTTAAATTAGTATACATTTCTCCCAAAGATGCATTTTTCCCTCCAACCAACGGAACATCAACCATTCCCACTTCATCAAACCACAAAATATTTTTTTGATTTTTTTCTGCCATAATTTTTTAGATTTTAATAATTTTTTGTGCAATGGCTAGTTCTTCATCTGTTTCTATAAAAACTATTTTAGTCTTTGATAATATTTTTAAATCTTCACAAATCATATTTCTTATTTTTTCAGAGTTAAAACCAATTCCTCCGGTAAAAACTAAAATATCACATCCGCCCAATATAGCGTAATAACTTCCAATATATTTTTGAATTGAATAAACAAATACATCTAGTGCTAATTTTGATTTTTCGTCATTATTTTGTAAAACTTTTATCATATCTCCCTCGCCACAAATTCCTTTTATACCCGACTCTTTATTTAAAATTTCATTTGCTTCTTCAACGCCAAATTCTTCTGCCAATTTTAAAACAATTCCCGCGTCTATATTTCCAGACCTTGTCATCATTGTTAAACCTTCCAAAGGTGTAAATCCCATAGAAGTATCAATTGCTTTTCCATTTTTTATTGCGCAAACACTAGCTCCTCCGCCCAAATGACAAGTTATTATTTTTAATTTATCAAATTTATCTCCTGTTGCTTTTTTAGCAACATATTCATGAGATGTTCCCTGAAAACCATATCTACGAAATAAAAATTTATCTGAAATTTTTTCTGGCAAAGCATAAGTAAAAGCATATTCAGGCAAATCTGCAAAAAATTCTGTGTCAAAAACAACAATATTATCTATTCCTTGAAAAATTTTTCGGCAAGTTCTTATTCCTAAAATATTATAAGGATTATGCAAGGGCGCTAAATCATGTAGTTTTTCCAATTCATATAAGTTTTCTGCTGTAATTTTAACTGGTTTTACAAATGTCCTACCCCCATGAACCATTCTATGTCCTATTAAATCAACATTATTAACATTTATTTTGACTAATTCATTTCTTAAAACTCTTTCGTAATGTTCAGAATCAGAAACTTCAGCATGCCCATTTTTTTCAACTTCCAATTTTTCATTAAATAATTTCCATTTGATTGATTGTGAACCGCAATTTAAAATTAAAATCATAAAATAATTATTCCTTCGCCGATTTTATTTATGCCTGCAGAATTTCCTTCGTCTGTGTCTAAATGCATATAAAGTTTGTAATCGTCTCTAACTCTTAAAATAACATTTTCAAAAATAACTGGCCTATCGCTTTTTATTTCTACAGAGACTATATCTCCATTTTTAAATTTATGTTTTTTTGCTTCTTCTGTCGCACAATGAATATGGCGTTTTGCAACAATTAACCCTTCTTTCAAATCTAGAGTCCCTTTTGGCCCAACCAGAGTCACAGGACTAGTTCCATTCAGGTCGCCAGAAAGCCTAATTTGCGGTATAACCCCAGAGCCAATAGCATCTGTTAAAGATATCTCAACCTGTGTTTGCTCTCTTAATGGCCCAACCACTCTTACTTTCTCAAATTTTTTAGAACCTACTATAATATCTATAATTTCTTCACAAGCAAAATCAGCTGGCTGTGAAAGCTGTTTTAATTTTTTAAGTTCATATCCAATTCCAAAAAGTTTTTCCAAATCATCTTTTGACAAATGACAATGTCTTGCAGAAACTTCTACTGGAATTTTTATTTTTTGTTTTCCCCACATATTAAATTATTATACTATATTTTTATAAATCAAAAAAGCACCAGTTAAGGTGCTTTTTTAATTTTATATTTTCTTTCCAACAAACTCAGCAAATTCTGCTAATCTTGTTGAGTATCCCCATTCATTGTCATACCAGCCAACAACTTTTACCATATTATCTTTTACCATTGTTTCTTCTACATCAACAATTGATGAATAAGTATCTCCTTTAAAATCCATTGAAACTAATGGCTGTTCTTCTACTCTTAAAATACCTTTAAAGTTTTTTGATGCGGCTGCTTTTTTAAAAGCTTCGTTTACTTCTGCTTTTGTAGTTGGCCTTTTAACTTCCACAATTAAATCCAAAAGAGAAACAACTGGAGTTGGAACGCGAACTGCAATTCCATCTAATTTTCCGTTTAATTCTGGAATCATTTTGCCAATTGCTTTGGCCGCCCCTGTTGAAGTTGGAATTATATTCATTGCAGCAGCTCTTGCCCTTCTCAAGTCTTTATGAGGCAAATCAAGAATTCTTTGGTCATTTGTATAGCTGTGAACTGTTGTCATAAATCCTTTTTCAATTCCAAATTCGTCATTTAAAACTTTGGCAATTGGAGCCAAACAATTTGTTGTGCAAGAACCCATATCCATTACATCAACTTTTGAAGGATCAAATGTATCGGCATTAACTCCCAAAACAAATCCTGCTAAATCTTTACATGGAGCTGAAACAATAACTTTTTTTGCTCCAGCTGTAATGTGGCGTCTTGCGCCGGCATCATCTGTAAATAATCCTGTGCATTCTAAAACAATATCAACACCCAAATCTTTCCATGGCAATTTTTCAGGGTCTTTTTCAGCTAAAACTAAAAATTTCTTTTTACCAACAGTAATTGATTTTTCGTCAGCAATTATTTCTTTTCCATATCCACCATAGCTTGAATCATAACTTAAAAGATGAGCCAATGTTTTGCTGTCTGTTAAATCATTTATAGCTACAACTTCTAAATCAAATTTTCCAAAATCAATAATTTTGAAAACTTGTCGGCCAATTCTGCCAAAACCATTTATTGCAACTTTAATCATGATTTTTGATTAATTTTTAATAGATTATCTATTTTTGCTTTGTCAAAACCAATTATGATTTCTCCATCTATATCAACTACGGGAACCCCCATCTGCCCAGAATCTTTTATCATTTTTTGAAGCTGTTGTTCATCTTTTGATATATCAATATCCTCAAACTCAACATTATTTTTTTTGAAATATCCTTTCAAGGTTTTACAATATACGCAAGTAGGTGTGGAATATATTTTTGTCATATTATTTTGCTGTATTGCAATTGGCTGCAGAATTAGTACTGCCAGATGAAGCATATGAGGCATTAAAAGACACCGATGCTGCTACTGTATTTAATTTTGTAGAACAAAAACTTGCTTCTTTTGTAAAACCAGCGCAAACCATTGATCTTACTCCATCAGCAGATCTTCCGCCATAGCCGGTTTCATCAATTGATGCGCCATTTAAAACTAAAGCTGGAGAGCCAGAAACATTATATTTTGTTGCTAAATCAAAATCTTTTTTAGCATAAGCTACGCCTTTATTTTTATCTGATACGCATGAATTTAATTTTGAAGTATCAATTCCTGTTGAAGCTTGGCATCCCTTAGAATCGCCCAAAGGCATTCCGCTTGATGCTGTTGCTGTAGTTTTTTTCATATAACAAGCAAGATAATTATAAAATTTTGTTGGCTGTTCTTGCCTGATACAAATTTGTCTTAAATTTTCTGCTGCTTCTTCTGGTCCATGCATAGAATCTATAGTGCCATTTGTGATTGAGCCAATATATCTAATAACAATATTGGCAGCTAACGATGGAGAGTTTTTTACAGCTTCAACAATTGCTCTTTGCATTTGTAATCCATATGGGCAACTGCTAACAACAAAAGCATCTAATTCTGGCTTATCTGTTTTTGTTACTTCTGTTGCAGTTTTTGAACCTGTGTTTGCGCTTGCATTTGCCGATGTAGAGGCGCTAGTTTTTTTTGGGCTCATATCAAAAGCCTGTGGAAATAAGAATTTTCCGTCTTTAGTTGAATAAGAATCAAATTGGCTTGTACCAATTTTTATTGTAACTTTTACCAATCCCGATGTTTCAGAAACTTTTACCAATGTAGCGGTTGTGCTTGCAAGTTGGTTGTCATTGATATATTTTACAACTTGTTCTCCAATTTTTTGGTCAGACATTCCAAAAAGTGTTGGGAAAGTAAATCCAGAATTTGAATTTGCATAAATTAAACCGGCGGTTATTATAATAGCGATTACTGCTACACAAATAAGAATAGTTTTTCTATTCATAGTTTTCAATTTGTTTTTCAACACATTGAATTTTTCTTTAAAATTATACATTTAAAGTTAATTTTAATTTTAAATCTCTAATTTTTATTATTAAATGGAAATTAGAAACCGAAAATTGAAAATTTTAGTTAATTTTTAATTATTTAATAATTATTTATTATAATATATTATAATTTTTATGCAAACTTTGCATATTTTTCTCCATCAAAGTCATATTTTATCAACGACCCAAACGGCAATTCAAGATTTATAATTTCATTGTCTGGTATATTTTCAATATATTTTACAATTGCCCGCAAACTATTATGAGATGCCACCACCAAAACATTTTTCCCGTCTTTCAAATCTTTTTCTATATATTTTTTATAAAATGGAGTTGTTCTTTTGCAAACATCTTCTAAAGATTCTCCTCCAGGAGGCGCCACGTCATAACTTCTTCTCCATAAGTGTACTTGTTCTTGTCCATATTTTTTAGCAACCTCATCTTTATTTAATCCTTGCAATTCTCCATAATTTCTTTCATCTAAAGCTTTATCAATAATAATTGGCAAATTTTCTTTTCCCAAAATTTTTAATATTAAAGAAGCTGTTTCTTTATTTCTAATTAAGGGCGATGTATAAACTTTATCAATTTTTAACCCAGCAAATTTTTTAGCAACTTCTTCTGCACTATCAATGCCTTCTTGACTTAACGGCACATCTGTCCATCCTGTAAACTTATTTTCTAAATTCCATTGCGATTTTAAATGCCGTTGTAAATATAATTCAGCCATTTTTTTTATTTTTTATTTAATTCTTGTTCAATTTCCATTAGTCTACTATATTTTATCATTCTTTCTGGTTTTGCGGGAGAGCCGGCTTTTAGAAAATCTGCGCCAAGTCCCACAGCTAAGTCGGCAATAAAATTATCCATTGTTTCGCCAGACCTATGACTTACTATTGTTTTCCAGCCAAATGATTTTGCCAAATTACAGGCTTCAATTGTTTCAGAGACTGTTCCAATTTGATTTAATTTTAAAATAACTCCGTTGCAGGCTAATTTATTATGAGCATCTTTGATTCTTTTAATGTTTGTTGTTGTCAAATCATCTCCTATAATT
>Ga0224525_1001107_pt1 | contig 10276 bp, 10 predicted proteins | sample CFST100metaG_FD_179874 | JGI IMG/M metagenome (GOLD analysis project Ga0224525, IMG submission 179874) | Peat soil microbial communities from Stordalen Mire, Sweden - C.F.S.T100 | ecosystem: Environmental > Terrestrial > Soil > Wetlands > Peat | place: Sweden: Norrbotten County, Stordalen Mire...
GGCCGTTGCTTGCGCTTTTTACCGCCATAAGCGCGCTGGCCGGACACCCGCCTACTTTATTCTATACGGCCATACTCCTTTTATGTTTCTGGATATATTTTATGGCCTCGCGAAGGGAAAAATTCAGGGCCCGTGACGCGCTGAACATACTGTTCTTCGCCGCCATAACCGCCCTGACGGTTTTTATGCTTTCCATGCCGCAATCCGGCATGTTCTCCGAGCTGCTCAACGCATCCACGCGCGGCAGGTCCTTCGAATACAATATGGCGTCCGAATCCTCCATGGCGTTCAAAAACCTCTGGAGCTTTTTGATGCCTGCCGGGATAAACGGTTTTCACACGAACTACCTTGGCGAATGGATAATGTACAGCATGGGCATAATGAATTTTTTCTCGGTTACCGCGGTTTTTCTGCTCACGCTCTCATTCTTCTATCCAAAGAATAAACTTTATATCTTCAGCGTGCTTACCGCGTGTCTGGCCGTGCTTCTTTCGCTCGGCGGGAACACTCCGGTGCATTCCTGGTTCTTTACTTTTTTCCCGTTCTTTTCGATGCTCAGACACCCCGGCTTTGCCATGACGCTGTTCATGATACCCGCGTGCATCATGATAGCCTTCACCGTGCAGAATATCATCTCCATGACGCACGCGCATGTCCCTATAATAAACAGATTCCGCTACACTTCTGGCATATCACGAAGGGTTTTCATGACCTTATTTTACATAATACTCGCCTTTGCCGCGGTCATAACAATGCTTGTCTCCTGCAGGGAAGCCGTCATGAAAAATTATTCTCTCAGCTCCGGAACGTTCTTTAATTTCATCTTCGGCCTGCTCGCGTTCCTCGCTATTTTTTCGCTGAATTTTGTCATGCTTTACCTGAAAGAAAAAGGTAAAATATCGCTGCATTTCTACGCGGGCCTGCTGGTATTCTTTGTGTTATTTGAACTTATGTATGCGGCCTCCGGAGTTAACCCGGCGGTCAGTGAAAAAATATACAACCCGGATTCCCTGAACCTGGAAACAGTCCCCATCCTTCGGTCATTTGATTATAAATTTCTGCACACGCCGGCCGCCGCCGGCAGCGGTTTCACAAAAGGCAGCGACGCTTTATCCGCGGAAGTTAATTTTTTAAGGTCCATACCGTCAAATACCGGCCTTGTTTACGGCTTAAACGATGCCGGCGGCTACAATCCCGTCCAGCCGGAAGATTACACGAATTTTTTAAAAAGCGTGGTCCGTGACGACCGGGTCCTGAACCCGGAAAAACTCAGCATCATGAACGTCAAATATCTGATATGCTTATCCGATCCCGGCGTCGCCGGACTGGAGAAAGTGTACGATTCGGATTTTAAAATATACAGGAACCCCGGAGCCCTTCCTATATTCTTCACCTCGAAAGATATATCGTCCCCCGAGCTCATCGTCGGCCAGTATTCATGGTCCAGAAAAAAGGACCTTGATTATTCCATGTTCAAAATAGACGCCGGCGTTGAAGACGACGGGTACTTTATTTTCTCAAACAACTATTATCCCGGATGGAACGTTTATGTGGACAATAAAATATCAACAATAGAAAAATGCTTTGGATTGTATATGGGGGTGAAATTAACAAAAGGCCGGCATGAGGTCATATTCAAATATGTGCCTACGAATTTATATATATATATGTTACTGTTCGGGGTTATATCTGCGGCCATGCTTTTCTTCGGCACAGGATATTTAATACTGGTCATCCGCAAAAATAACGGCTGAACTTTCTCCGGTTTTATCTGTATTCCGTGCCTTTCAAATTTTCCACGTAATGCTCGGCGGAATACGCTGCTGTGGCCCCGTCGCCCGCGGCCGTTACGACCTGCCTTAATCTTTTATGTATACAGTCCCCGCAAGCGAAGATCCCGGCTCGCGACGTGTTCATTTCCATATCCGTTTCTATATAGCCGTATTTATCCGTACCGACATAACCCTTTAAAAAAGCCGTATTCGGGTCAAATCCCACGAACACGAACACCCCGGATACTTTCAATTCGCTCTTTATTCCTGTCTTTATATTTGAAAGTATGAGGCTTTCCACGCCTTTTGTCCCGCCTTTGACCTCTTCAACTACGGTATCCATTATAAAATCTATTTTCGGGTTGCTTGATGCCCTTTCCTGCGCTATTTTGCACGCGCGCAGTCTGTCCCTTCTGTGTATGATATGGACCTTTGACGCGAACCTCGTCAGGTATTCGCCTTCCTCCACGGCCGTGTCCCCGCCTCCCACGACGGCGACTTCAAGCCCTTTATAGAATGCCCCGTCGCATGTGGCGCAGTTGGACACTCCTTTGCCCCTGTATAATTCCTCTCCAGGAACGCCTATGTTCTTATACTTTGCCCCGGTGGATATTATCACGGCGCGGGATCTGTATTCGTTTCCGCCGGCAGTCCTGATGATCTTCATATTATCAGCGGAATCCTCAATATTTTCCACATCGTCATATTCTATCTTTGTCCCGAATTTAATCGCCTGTCCTTCCATTATCTTTGAAAGCTCGGGCCCTGATATGGTATCGATACCCGGATAATTCTCTATCTCATTGGTTATGAATATCTGCCCTCCGGTGGATATCCTCTCAAGCATCAGTACATTAAGGCCGGAGCGCGAATTATAAATCGCCGCGGTAAGGCCCGCCGGGCCGCCGCCTATAATAATGACATCATATACGGAACCGGACCTGCCGCCGGAGCTCCCGGAAAAATTTATATCCAGTTTTAACGGTATGTCCATGATGGCCTTCCTTTCATTTGTTATTTAAAAAATTTATCTATCGTTTCCTGCAGCGTTTTTTTCGGGAGCGCGCCTATCGTATCCCCGGCTTTCTCGCCTTTTTTGAAATAATACACTGCCGGTATCGACATTATCCCGTAGCGCGCCGCCGTACCGGGATTTTCATCGACGTTCAATTTCCCGAATACAGCTTTGCTTTTATTTTCGCCGGCAAGCTCTTCTATCACCGGGGAGAGCATCTTGCACGGGCCGCACCATACGGCCCAGAAATCGACGATAAGGTTGTCATACTTTTTCAGGGCTTCGTTGAAATTCCCGTCCGTAAGTTTTATCACGCCTTCAGGCGTCTCCGGAAGCGCTTTTTGCTCCGCAGCCTTTTCTTCAGATACGGCTTTTTCATAAACAGCAGGCGCGCCGTATTTAAGCGCCTGCATCACAAATTCCTTCTCACTTTTGACGCCTACCGTTATCGAAGCCATATCGTCGTTTATCACCTGCTGGGGAACCGACGATACTTTGAACTTATTCGCGAGCGCCTGATTTTCCACAGATTCCACGCACACGGCCGTGATCTTCCCTCTGGCCTCTATGGCCATCCGGTTGGCCGTCATCACCGATCTCGGACAATGCGGACAGTCCGGCGTAACAAAGACCTGAAGCTTTACCTTATTTTCTATCATTGAAAGGTTCTTAACACTCTCCGGCGTAAGCCCGGATTCTCCGCGGGAGACAAGCACCAGTGTCTCGATAAAAGCAGACGCTTCATGTCCCAGAGGCGTCCCGCTGTAGGCTATCCTGTATCCTTCGTCATATCCTATGGCCAGGCTCGGGCTTACTGAAAGCCCGAGTTCCTTTGCCACCGGGCTGTTAAAATTAGTTTCCTTGGCTATTATCCTGGGGTCGATATCATGGAGCTCTTTTACCATACCCTTTGCAAAATTATTGAGTTCCTCCATCTGCGGCGCGGCCGGATCAAGTATGGCGTTTATGAATATATACACCTCAACAGGATTTTTCATCTCCGCTGAAAACTTGGCCTTCAGTTCTGTCGCCGTAGCCCCGTCAATAAGTTTTTCCACTGTTGTCCTCCTCTTTTAACTGCATATAATGTTTTCTGCCCGTTAATGCAATTGTTATTCATAATCGCGTTATTGTCAAGGCATAATTACAGTTGAAAATAACCGCTAATTTTTATATAATCTTTCAAATGGAGGATGCCAATGATCCAGAAAATATGCAAATACGGAGATCCGATACTCAAGAAAAAAGCGGAACCGGTCACAGAGTTCGGCCCGGAACTTAAAAAATTCCTTGAAGACATGCTTGAGACCATGTACGCCAACCGCGGCGTCGGCCTCGCGGCCAACCAGGTGGGCGTTTTGAAACAGGCTATTGTGATCGATGCGAGCACGGAAGAGCAGACAGTCATATATACCCTTGCCAACCCGAAAGTAACCGAATTTTCAAAAGAAAAGGGTGAATATGAGGAAGGCTGCTTAAGCTTCCCCGGTATTATGGAAAACATACACAGACCCGCGCATGTAGTTGTGAAGGGCCAGGACTGGGACGGGAAAGAGCTTACCGTTGACGGCAGCGGATTTTTAGCCGTTGTGCTTCAGCACGAGATAGACCATTTGAACGGCATAACATTTATAGACAGGATGTCGTCGGTGAAAAAACTTCTGCATAACAAGGAACTTAAAGAGATCAAAGCCGGATACTCCGGAAAAAAGAAAAAATGAAAATAGCATTCTTTGGAACTCCCGATTTTTCAGTGCCGGTGCTTAAAACACTTATTTCATCGGGCCATGAGGTGGTACTGGCGGTTTCCCAGCCTGACAGGCCCAGGGGCAGGTCGCTTACAACAGAACCCACTCCTGTCAAAAAAGCGGCCCTGGAGGCCGGCCTTAATGTTCTTCAGCCCGAAAAATGCAGCGATCCTGCTTTTCTTGCCGGATATAAAAAATATTCGCCCGATATAAACATAATAGTTGCTTTCGGCCAGCTGTTCCCGGCAGAGCTCATAAACCACCCGGAATACAAAACGATAAACATACACGCTTCCCTTCTTCCAAAATACCGCGGCGCCTCGCCGATAAACTGGGCCGTCATAAACGGGGACGCCTTTACCGGAGTCACCTATCAATTCATAGAGCAGCGCCTTGACGCGGGCGATATCATATATCAGGAAAAGATGCCTATAGCCCCGGAGGATGATTCAATAACTTTATTTGGAAAGCTTTCGTTATTATCGGCGGCTTCGGTTTTGAAAGTTCTGGATATGATCGCGTCCGGAAATGTTATAAGGGTAAAACAGGATGAATCTAAAGCATGCACGGTAAAAACGCTTAAGAAAGAGGAAGGCAAAATTGATTTTAACGCTCCGGCAGTTTCAATAGTGAACAGGGTTCGCGGCCTGCTGCCATGGCCCGTGGCATATTGCCTGTTCAGAGGTAAAAAAATAAAGATATATTCCGCAGAGACAGCCTCATGCGGTATGGAAGGCCGGCCGGGTGAGATCATAGACGCTGTAAAAAATAAAGGCATACTTGCAAAAACAGGGGACGGCTGCGTGCTTATTAAGACCGTCCAGCCGGAATCCGGGAAAAAAATGAACGCATGGGACTTCTCACTCGGCCATAAGGATATAAAAGGCGAAATACTTCTGTAACAGCTGTTATACTGCGGCCACAGCTTCTATCTCAACATTCGCGTCCTTCGGCAGTCTGGATGCTTCCACAACGCTTCTTGCAGGCAGGTCATCGCCAAAACGCTCAGCAAATACCTCATTGACAAATTTTACATCGTCTATTTTTTTGAGAAAAACTGTGAGCCTGACAACTTTAGCCAGACTGCTTCCGGCGGATTCAAGTATAGCGGAAATATTATCCAGTATTATCCTGGTCTCCTTATGCACGCCCTCGTAACTCAGTATTCCCGTTGACCTGTCTATCGGAAGCTGACCCGAGACAAAAATAAACCCGCCGGCTTTGACCGCCTGCGAATACGCCCCCGTCGGCGCCGGCGCGTTCTGTGTCAATATTATATCTTTTCCCATATAAACCGCCTCCTTTGTTGGCTATATCTGTTATAACACGCCTCATCCGTTTATTATGATCTTAGCCTTTTCGTAAGCCTCTTCCGTCTCTTTTTCGGAAGGCTTGTAATCGGCGAATTTGACCAGGTCACAGTCCTTCATAAATTCATATACCGGTTTAATGAAAGGTTCCCCAGCCTTAAGGTCCGAAAGTTTCCTAACTATCTCCTGAGTTGTAAGCTCTCCGAAAGTACCGTTATATTTTTTTGATATATAAAAACGTACGGCTTCATACATGGCGTAATAATACTGTTTCACGTCCCCGCTCTTAAGCAGGCCGCGGGACTTTTCCAGCATGTCAGCAGCTTCTTGTTTGTAGCTGTCCCCCTGAACCGCCGCTGCAGGTTTTGCCGCTTTTTTATTGGTCAACTTTTTCCATCCGAAATATACAAGCGCAATGAAAAGAAGCGCGAGAATAATATAAGGAAGGAGGTCCATAAAGCTCATGCTGATGGACATTTTTATTTCGCGTATATCCGGGGTTGCCTGGGGCGCCGGCAAAGCTGTCGGGACTGCCGGGGCTGCCGCGGTTGCCGCAACCGCCATTCTGCTGCCGCCCTGCGAAACTTTTATCGTTATCGGTTTTGTTTCAATGTTCTCATATTGTTTTGTATCAGGATTATAAAATTTAACCTTTGCCGGGTTTATGGTCACAACCCCGCTTTTTACAGCCATAAGGTCTATCGCCTGGTCCGTCTGGGCCGCTGCGGTTCCGTTTATTATGGACATGGAATTGCTTGAATAATTCCCCACCGTCCTGAAACCTTCAAAAGCCGGGAGGCTTAAGGAAGGCGACTGTGACAGGTCCCCCTGCCTTTTTATGGAAAGGGTGTATCTTATGACGTCCCCGAGCTTCGCGGTAGTTCTGTCGGTTACCGCCGTCACTTCAACCTTTGACGCGCAGAAAGCGAATGAAACAAAAGAGATTGCCAGTATTGCCGTAAATATGATTTTTTTCATCTTATCCTCCGTTTGATCCTAATTCATGAATTTGCCGAGTATCCTGCCTGTCAGCGGACGTTTGATCTCGATCGCCTTTTCGGGGCATATCTCCTGGCAGATAAAACAGCGTATGCATTTTTTATAATCACAGATGATCTTTTTTTTATTTTTATCGTACCTTATCGCGGCGGCCGGGCACGCTTTCACGCATGACCCGCATGCGGTGCATTTTTTCCTGTTATAAACCTGCTTCGGTGTGATCCTGTCCTTTAAAATTTTCATTACAAAACCGCGTAAAACGCTTTTGCCTGTCTTTGTTCCTGCGTCATCAGGCTCCGCTACCGGCTTGAACGATCCTTTATATCTGACTTCCTCAAGGCTGTTGCCTTTTATTTCGACTTCAATGGCCTTTCCCTGAAGCTCTGTTTTTCTGTACACCGCGTTCGTTAACACCCTGTCAGGACTCAGGCCGACGACCTGGGGCGCTATATAATCGACCGCGAATCCGTTCTCTCCCATTATGATGACGCCGGTATTCACCGGGTCGCCGCCTCCAGGGCCGTTGCCTTCCATGGAAATTATACCGTCAATTATGTTTATCGCCGGCGGTTTGGCGTTATACAGGTCCACCAGCATTCTGGCAAAAAGGAGCCTGTCTCTGCCGGCTTTCATATGGCACGCCGGCTTACCTGTTCCGGCAATCGTCCCGAACATGTTCTTCACCGAAAGCGTCATGTACATAAGACCGTGCGTCTTGAGCTTCGGCAGATTTATCACTTTATCAACGCTGTTGACATAATCAGTTACTTTAAAGGTCCTGTACATAGCGCCTTTTTCGTTCTTTACCTCGCCGTCGTCCCTGAAGTCTACAAGCTTTACGCCTTCTTCCTCCGCGACCTGCGGATACAGCGTTTTTTTACTTGTCGAAAAATGGCCAAAACCCGGCGAATCGCCTATTATTATATTTTTTGTTTTTTTCTTAATAACCTGCACCACGGCTTTTAAAAATACCGGATGCGTGATGATAGCTTTCCCGGGTTCCGACGGTGAAAGGCAGTTTACCTTTATGAGGACCTTCTCACCGTCCTTTATGAATTTATCCATACCGCCGAGCAGTTCAAACCCGGATTCAATACACTTTTTTATTTCTTCAAGGTCATAATCCGCGCATTTTTTCAGTACAACAGTTTCAGCCACTTTTTTTCTCCTGAATAAAAAATTTAGGCGGTACCCCTTACAACAAGCTCGGGGTTGAATATTATTCTTTTGGGCTTTAGCAGAACTTCTGTTTTTTCCTCTATTACCAGCTGAAGCGCTGAAGCCGCTATCCTGTCTATCGGCTGCTTTATAGTGGTAAGCGGCGGCCTTGATGTTTTGGACACATCCAGATCGTCATACCCCACGAGGGCCATCTGCTCCGGCACGCTGCAGCCTCTCTCCCTGAGTACCTTGAGCATCCCGACGGCGCACATATCGCCCGCCGCGCAGAATACCGCGTTAATATCGCGTTTTTCGTCGAGAAATTTTGTCATTGACTCTATACCGTCGTTGTATGAATAACTTATAACTTCTATAAGACCGCCCTCCGGAAGGGTAAGTCCGTTATCGGCAATAGCTTTTATAAATCCGCTTACTCTCTGCATGGCGTTATATCCGCCGTCGACGCGCATTCTTCCCGACACAACCCCTATCTTTTTTCTACCGGCCTTTGCGAGATGGTCCCCGGCTATATATCCGCCCATAAAATTATCGGTAGTAACCATGGAAGCGCCTTCCATCTCTTCGTCTATGAGCACCACCGGTACGCCGGCAGCCTTATAAGCGGCTATGGTGTCAAATTCCAGTTTTATACAAATGCCTATCAGCGCTGCAGGTTTTGATTTTTCAAGCATCCTTTCCAGCCTGTCCCCGGAAGTTCCGGCAACGCCGGAAGTGCTGCACTGCAATATGCTCTGCCCTATCGTCAGATTTCCCTGCAGGTGCGCGAGCATACGCGATGTAAATGTATGCATAAAATTTGCCGCAGCCACAATTATCCGTGTTTCAGCCATGATCTCTCCATTTTTGTATTTATAAAATTATATCATAAAAACAGCGTATCAGTCCTGAAAAGCGTCTTTTAGTACCTCTATTTTTAATACTTCTTTTCCGCTTGTTATGACGCCTACCACGTCGAATCTGATGAAACATTTTACCGGCTCTTTCTTTACGATGTAATCCTTTGCCGCCTGAATGATATTGCGCTGTTTGCGGCGGTCAACAAACTCAAAAGGGTGCGTATTTGTCGACACATCCCTTGCTTTGACCTCTATAAATACGAGGGTCTTTTCCGCGGGCAGCTCCGCCACAATATCTATCTCGCCGTACCTTGTGTTGTAATTGCGCTCTTTTATTACATAACCCATATCCGCAAGGCGCGCGGCCGCTTCTTTTTCAAAATACCCGCCCTTTTCCCTGCGATTCTTCCCGAAACCCTCCATGCATTCCCCCCCCTTACGGATATCATATCATTTTTTCAGCTCCGGTTTTATATCATCTTCCACCTGCCTGCGCCATCTTGAAACTGTGATATCCATAAAGTCAAAATATTCACCCCTGCCAAGAAGCGTCTGTGCTTTTGTCATAAGCCCGGTCATGATGGCTTCTGACTTTTTTAGGGTCATATTCGGCCTGAATACTATCCCCGCGGCCGGATGGAGTTCTCCCATACCGAACGCTATATCAAAAAAATAAACCGCTTCAACCTCATAATTATTCTTTGCCGCGGCCATTATCATGGACTTAAGCGCCGCTTCAGGTTTTTTTGCCGGAGGTTTTATCACGGTCTGAACATTGCTTTCCACTTCCAGGACCGGCTTCTCGCCGCCGGTTATCGCAGCGCCTTCGAGCATGAACTGCATCTCAGCCCTGCTTATGACCCTGTAGGACGGTCCTGCCGGATTTGCCACGATCGCCGTTATACCGGCCTGATACGCCGTCTGAACGAGCTTTCGCCCGTCAATTACAGTCAGGCCCGACTTTATCTTCGGCCCGGACTTGGTCCATTTGCCGGCGTTTTCCATATCGGTAAAGGCGAATATACCTGTTTCTCCGTCGTCTTTTTTTGCTATGATTATGCAGCTTTTCCCTTTGCTCTTTGCCGGGGTCACCGGCACTATAAATGACCCTTTCAAAAACTCCGAATATAATTTATTTCTTGTGTCTCTGCTGTCAAGTCCGGCTGCCATATCCATGGCTTCAATAAATCCTGGATTTTTTATCTGCTTGAGGGATATTTCCATGAGAACACCTTATCCTTTTTTTTTGATTATCGCGGCCACCGGTTTGTAACTTACGCGGTGTATCGGGCATACGCCTTTTTCATCCAGGGCTTTCATATGGAAAGCTGTCCCGTATCCTTTGTGCCTGGCGAATCCGTAACCGGGGTATATGCTGTCAAACTCCCTCATTATTCTGTCCCTGTAAAACTTG
>Ga0224525_1001108_pt1 | contig 10260 bp, 8 predicted proteins | sample CFST100metaG_FD_179874 | JGI IMG/M metagenome (GOLD analysis project Ga0224525, IMG submission 179874) | Peat soil microbial communities from Stordalen Mire, Sweden - C.F.S.T100 | ecosystem: Environmental > Terrestrial > Soil > Wetlands > Peat | place: Sweden: Norrbotten County, Stordalen Mire...
TTGCAGGGGGGGTGAGGTCTTCAGATGTTGAAGCAATTATGATGTCGGTTCCATTGTAACCTTCAATTGGCAGTGATCCGGAGAAGTCTTTCAGGATAAGTTTTCCATCTTTGGAATTTGTGGTAGGAATCTTGTATTCCTGTGCAGAGAGAATTCCTGCAGTAAGGAACATTAACAAAGCTATAAGGCTGATTTTCATTTTTTTCATAACATTTATTATTAAATAATTAACATTTTGCAATCAGGCAAACCCGGAATCTGCCACGATTTATTTTAAACTGAATTCAATTTTTTCTTATGTTCTCAGATAAGAACTCTTAAACTGTTTTCTGCCACAGCTCTTACCTCTTTTAATGTGCTTCTGTTTGCTATTATTTTTTGTATTGGCAGAAGTGCGCTTTTTACTTTTCGCTCAGCAAGTATATTTATGAGAGTCACCTGCAGTATTGGATCAGCCTGCAGAGAAAGAGACTTAACCAGTGAGTCGCATACTGCCTGCTGATCTGCAAATTTTGAGAGAGCATATGCAGCTGCCATCCGGACATTTACATTTTTGTCACTATTCAAAGTTTTAACAAGAACAGCAACTACATTTGGATCTGGCTTATCCAGTTGATCTGCATAGCTTACTGCCTGTATCCTGTCGCTCGATGATTCATCTTCCAGCATTGTGAACATGGCTGTCTTTTTGAGATCGTAAACCTCCGAACGCAATTGTTTTACTTCATTAGAGGTATTGGAATTATTTAGTTTGCCGTTTATAAGCATGCCAATGAATGTTCCGCCTATAAGTAAAGCAATACCTGCTGCAACTCTGTACTGACTGAGACTATACCAGGGAGCCTGTGCTTTTTTCATTAATAAACTCTTCCCTGATTCATTCTTTTTAATTTCATTGTGAAGCATATGATAAAAATTGATCCGCAGCGAATCATCAGGCTTCACCATTTCACCCTTTGAAATAAGATTAAAGACCTTTTGAATATCTTTTAAATCATCAATGCATCGTTCGCATGATTCAAGATGCTTTTCAATCTCATGACTTATGCTTTCTTCAAGATTTTTATCGAGATAATCGATCATTCTTAATTCAACTTCCTCACATTTCATAATTCTTCTCTTAAATCTGTTTAAAATATATACCTCTTAGTTGCCTGATTGCCCTGTACATGGCAACTTTAATTGCGGCAACCGATTGATTTGTAATAACAGAGATCTCCTCATATTTTAATCCCTGGTATCTGCTGAGTACAATCAATTCCTTCTGATCAGCACTAAGATCTGACATAGCTTTTTCAAGCCGGTCATAATCATCCTCGTGATAGCCATCCTGTACATCAGCTGGCTCTATTTCATACTTGCTGGTTTTCAGGAATAGCTCACCGGAACGTTTCTTTTCATTACAATAGTCGATATGAAGATTCCTGGCAATCTGAAATATCCATGATTTTACAGAATGATCACCTTTATAACTGTTCTTATACTTGATCATTCTGTAAAATAAATTCTGGGTAAGGTCCTGGCTTACATCCATATCAAATGTGAGCCTGAAGAAAAAATTATAGATCCTGAGATGATATCTTTCAAAAAGAACAGACATCTCAGAGAGATTACCATCCTTCACATTCTGCATCAATATTTCATCTGCTATATCAGCCACCTTAACTTTTTTTGGTCTTCTGCATTGATTACCTGTAAAGGTACAAATGGTTACACCCAAAAGCGAAATATTTTACAAAATGCAAAAAAAAAGGCCCATATGATATATGGACCATTTTAGGTTTTCTTTGTGTTACTCTCCCGCCATGCGGGACAAGTTGTGTAAGTTCTTAATTTTTAATTACACTGAGAACCACTGAGGTCACAGAGTTATTTCGTTTAAAGTTTATTTTTTTTGAAAAAAGTTTATAAAGTTCTTTGACATATTGTAATCGGGGAAAAAAGTTGTTAAAGTTGTTAGTTTTTAAATGTTTATAATATGATTTTTCATAATTTTGTTTCGGAGGAACATGTAGATCCCGTACTTTGTGAAGTTATTTCACATTGGGACAAATCGTGTTCCCTCCTTTTTTTTGTCTGTTTTCTTGAGATAGGTGCTTTTACATCAAATTCCTGGTAACGACGACTTTTTTCGATATTTGCGTTTTCTTGTTGTTGTTTTTCCTGTTTCTTATCCTTTGATTTTTCACAGTTTAGCTTGTCAATTAATGGATTATATTCTTGTTTGTGCTTAAGCATCCCATAGATTATTCTTAAGATCTTATGCATGCAGACACCTATGGCGGCCATCTTTTTCATTCCATGGGATAATTTCTTCTCATAAACAGACATGATTAGAGGATTATAAGTAATAGCTCCTTTAGCAATGTTAAACAGGATCTTTCGCATGTTTTTACTACCCTGTTTGCTCATCCGTACGCCTATTACTTTATCTCCACTTTTCTTAAACTTGGGGTGTAAGCCGAAGTAACAACTAAAACATTTTACTGTAGGAAAACGCTCAATGGTTTCTATCTCAAGCAGCAGGCCAATTGCAGATATGGTGCTTATGCCCTTAAATGATTTTAGAAGTTCAATCTCAGGGCATGTCAGGTCCCGTTCAATTAGTTGCATCTGACTCTTAATGTTTTGATCAAATGACTTGATTTGCATGGCAATCTGACTTACCAATATTTCTGCGTTCCTGTCGGTAGCAGAAGCGATATTTTGGTCTGCTTCTGCTACCAGTTCCTTTGCTCTTGCTAGTGAGAGATAAGGGATTTTTGCAAGTTTCTCTGGCTTTGCCTTAGCTAACTTATCTGCCGTTGGACATTGGATTATTAGCTCCAATAGCCAATTTGGAAGATCGCCTTTCTTATACCGCATCAACGTAGGATTCGCGCTGTACAAAATTGTTTCCAGTTGATTAATTGTCTGAACCCTTTGCTGCTTCTGCATTTCAACAAAATTCCAGTGACGACAAAGAGATTTCCATTTATCATCCTGGTCGTAAGTGATGTTCTTAGGATGATCAATCATAAACTCTGCAATACTTAAAGCACTTATGGCATCTGTAACGTTTCGCTTCATCCCAGCTTTCCTGTTGAATGTAACACCTGCCGGATTTATCCTTGCTACCTTAAGATTAAAAACCTTCTGATAGCTTTTAAGGGTATTTAACCAGTTGTTCTCATAACCCCCAGTGCTTTCCACTGCTGCGTAGATTTCTGATCCTGGATGCTTCTCAATATAAGCTTCAAGCATAGAATATAGCTTACAATGACCTGCATAGGTATCATCAAGCTGAAAGTTTTCCAAAACAGTCTGCTTCTTTTCGGAAAGGATTACCCAGTCGGCATATCCTTTACTGACATCACCTCCCAAATAAAGTCTCATAGAGCAATAGTTTTTGTTTTACATTTTCAGGTAACATCTTTCTCGTAAATGCGGTTTCTAAAACCATGTTATTTCCCGATTTTTACCTGGCTGACATAATAAACTCTGCGACAGGTTCAATAGACCTACACCACAGAACATTATTGCCAGTTAAGTAAAACAATAAATCAATAACTTTATAAAATATTTCAAAGAACAAACATACGAGAACCACAGAGTCTTTGCCATCAGGGATTTCTACAAGGACTACGTAATTTACTTTAACGGGTTAGATCATAAATACCTGCAAACCAAATATTTTCTCTGTGAACCTCTGTGTATCCTCAGTGTTTCTCTGTGTAAGTTCCTAACTTTTCAGTTTATTAAGAGCTGTTGCTACAGTTGTATAAAGTTCTGCGTACTCTTCAAAACCAACTGAAAGCCTGATCATCCCCGGTTCGGGATATTTAGAACCCCATACAGCTTCAACCGGCATTAGGATGGTATGAGGATCACCAAGTGTTGGTATTAACTTGATTTTTTCTGAAACCAATTCTATAAATCTATCTCTCCTGTTTCTTTTTTCAGTTTTGTTTTTCCCATCAAAATCAAATGTGATCATAGCGCCAAACCCCTTATTCCCAAACAACTTTTCTGCTATTGAATGTGTCGGATGATTTTTCAATCCAGGGAACCAGACCGTTTTAATAAGGGGCTGTCGATCCAGATACTCTGCAAGTTTCGATGCGTTGCTGCATTGACGTGAGAATCTCAATTCAAACGATTGTATCTGAGTCTGCAATCTATAAGCATCGTCAGGCGAAAGAACATGTCCGACAAATTTCCGGTATTCAATAGCCGATTGCATAATCTTATTATCATTACCGCAAAGCACTCCTGCAGTCAGGTTGCCATGACCTGAAAAATACTTTGTTGCGCTATGAATAACAATATCTGCTCCATCAGCTAACGGATTACAAAGCCATGGAGTTGAAAATGTATTGTCAATTATGACATTAGTTCCGTACTTCTTTGCAATAGCTATTATATTCCTTACGTCGGATACAATGAGCATTGGATTCGATATCGTTTCAATATATACTATTTCTGGTTTCAGAACAACGATTTCATTTTCGAACTTAACAAGGTCATATTCCTGATTTTCAGGAGCAAAATACTGAATATCAAGACCTCTCCTCGATTTCAGGACTGATTCTACAAATGATATAGTTCCTCCATAGATTTCAGTAAAAAACATCCATGGTCGTGTTGCTTTTCCATGCTGAAAAACTGACAGTGCAGTATCAATGGCTGACATACCTGACTGGGTCAGCAATGCCCACCCGGAGCCTTCGAGCTTCATAATTTCCTCTTCTGCAGAAACTACAGTGGGGTTGCGGTAACGTGAATAAATGTAGAGATCAGGTTCTCTATTATGTTCTGTCTCTTTTCTAAAAGCATTTTCTGTTGTTAATGCATCATATAATTCAAAACCCGCATCCCTGTAAACAGGCATTCTGGAACTGTTAACCTCTTTTCTTTTCATATCTTTGAATGTTTTGCTGTTCATCTATCAACCTATTTATATCCGGCGGATTAAAATCAATATAGAATATAATCCTGTCAAAAAGCTCTCCGGCTAAAAACAAAAGAACTATTAGATTATCATTATAGGAAATATGTGAAATCATGCTGGCTCCCGATACAATCAGAAAAGCTATTCTTGTGAATCTCAGACTGAAATTAGTGCCATGTAGTTTGCTTGAAGACAAATAATAAACTGATAACGTTATTTTTATCAATGCTATAAATGTAAAAGGAAGAGCACTTCCTGACAGAAAGGAACCTATTAACAAAGCACTTATAAATGTCTGTCCGCTATGTATAATAACTTTTTTTCTCCTGTCAGCAAAGAAATATACACTATCTATCATGAGCATAAAAAAAAGTCCGGCAATTGCAGAGGCAATCAGCAAACCCGGGATCAAGAAAAAAACTGTAAGTAAAGAGATAACCGAATAGACAATAAAAGCTGTAATCTCTCGGCTTAAGGGTGAGCCTTTAACGTTAATAACTGATCTCCATGATCTTAACTTTCTGCCAAGGTGAAAAAAGGAAACTAACCCGGCCGTGAGAAGTACCGGTAGAAAAATCTTTTTATCCGGAAATTCGCCTTTGATAAAAGAAGTTAATATTTCTGCCACTGAAATAGTAGATAAAAAGCTGAATATTATCAGGCTGATTTCCAATGAAATATTCTTCTGTTTTTTTGCCGGTTCAATTACTTTTTCAGAAAAATTATTTTCAGGTATTATTTTCAAAGGAGCATTAACCGGTTTTGCAGTAAATTCGATAGCCGGTCGGATACTTTTGTCAGGGAACCACGAAAATGAATTGGACAAATATTGTTCAGATAAAAGGCCATAGCTGAGAGCACCGGTCGGGCAAGCCGATGAGCAGGCAGGCTGAAGCCCTTCAATCAATCCATTATAACAAAAATTGCACTTGGCCATTGTTCCTGATACAGTATCATATTTTGGTGCGTCATACGGACAATTCCACTGGCAGTATTTACATCCTATACACTTCGTATCATCAAGCAAAACTGCTCCTGTTTCCGGTTCTCTGCTATAGGCTGAGACCGGACAGCCTTTCATACAAACAGCTGATTCACAATGATTACAGGCTAAGGAAAGATTGATAACAGGTATTAAAAGATCAGCTTCGGAATTATAAGAATAGATATTCCGAGGGTGTACGGTCCATCCATTTTCAAGTATACAGGCTGCACTGCATGCCAAGCATTTAACACACTTATTGTAGTTAAAAATAAATCCTTTCCGCATTACTCTTCAACTCCTTCAATTTCAATTCTGTTATCATGATATGCTGCACCAAATCCGATGTCGGTTTCTGTTCCTGCAATGAACAAATTCGCCCCTCCTCCATCATTGAGCCAGGTTCCATTTGGAATAACAACGAGACCGATTGGAACCCTGTTTGATATTACTGCGTCGGTTATGATTTCTCCGGCCTTATTGAAGACTTTTATTTTTTGCCCTGCTGTTATCCTCCTTTTTTGAGCATCAGCAGGCGAGATTCTGGCAACTGCTTCCGGGCTTATATCTTTAATTATTTTCAGATTCCCGAATTGCGAGTGAATTCGGTTGCCGGCATTCGGAGTAATGAGTGTTAAAGGGAATTTTTCTTCTTCCAGATCGCAAAAAACCGCTTTATAATCTGGTAAGGCGGAAATTCCCCACTTAGCTACATCTTCAAAAGAAGATATTTCGATTTTCCCTGAAGGTGTTTCAAATTTCATATCATCGAAAGCTATCTGTTGCAGACCGGGGGCCAGAACCGGTGATTCTTTAAGGCGCTTCAGAGTAATATCCGAATAGCTGCTTATTCGTTTTTCAAGCCATTTTTCAATATTATCGTTTCCAGGTTCAGGGATTATAGTATCACTAATATTAAGGTTTAGCTTTTTTGCCAGGTGAAAATAAATTTCACTCTCAGGCATTACCTCACCGGGAGACTGAATTACTTTAGGTTTGAATTGAATATAAGGTGACCAGTATGAGCTTATTATATCAGATTGTTCGAACATATCTTTGGCAGGAAGTATAATATCTGCCATAGCTGCAGTATCGGTCATAAATTGTTCTACAACAACTTTAAACTGCAGGTTTGAAAAAGCATTTTTGACCCTGTTCGTATCGGGCGATTGCAAAAGAGGATTACCTCTCTCAACCCATATTGCTTTAAGTACCGGATTGATGACCTTCAGCATATCGGCTCCCAGTTTTGCCATTGAAATAGTTCGTCTGAATGGAGCATCTTTAGCCTGATCAGGATAATATGATAAAGGTTCTTTAAGATCATCAAAAATATAACTCTGAAGGTTTGCATAATTAAATCCTGAACCTGGTTTGCCAATATTACCTGTAAGTATTGAAAGCAAAAGAATTGTTCGTATAGTCTGGCCTCCATTCTGATGCCTCTGTAGCCCATATCCAGCCACTATTGTTAATGGTCCGTTTTTACCGATTATCCTTGCAAGCTCAATTATATTTTCTTCAGGAATGCCGGTAATAAGCTCAGCTTGTTTAGTCGTCATGTGCATTGATTGCTTTAATTCGTCAAAGCCATTTACATGATTTGTTATGAATTCGTGATCGATAAGATCATTTTCAATAAGTACTCCAACTATAGCGAGGGCAAGTGCTCCGTCTGTTCCCGGTTTTGGACTAATAAGAATATCTGCTTTATCAGCAGTAGGTGTACGTAATGGGTCGATTACAATTATCCTGCAGCCATTTTCTTTTGCCCTGGTAATGAAAGCAATCTCCTGGATATTTGTTTCAGCAGGATTTTTACCCCAGATTATAATAGTTCTGGCATTTTCAAGATCCCATGGTACGTTATGCTTTACAGAACCTAAGGTCAGTCTTACAGCTTCAAGGCCCGCCGGCCAGCACAGATTGCCATATGTAGCTGTTGTTCCCCCGAATTCTTTCCAGAACGAATATCCGATATCATTTGTAAGTCCCGACATTCCGCTTGCTTTGTACCATAATATGCTTTTTGTGCCAAATTCTGATTTTATAGAATTTAGTTTGGCGGCAATTATGTCCAGTACTTCTTTACTGCCAATTTCTTCAAATTTTCCGGTAGAAGTTTTGATCAGAGGATGAATAATTCTGTCAGGTGAATGGGTTCTTTCAATATAAGACAGCCCTTTTATGCAAGGACCCTCCGGGGTGGCAAGATTTTCCGAGTATGGAAGAATTCTGCGGATAGTGTTGTTTTCAACCTGCACCCTGAATGTACAGGTGCTATAGCAGTTTCTGGGGCAGGCAGTTACGTATTCTTCCATTATGCAGATGAAAGTGGAACCTGAATAACTATTTTAAAACAAGTGCTTCATCTTCAATGACATCACTTATGGAAAGTTCCTTGTTGGTCATATTAGAAATGTATACTTCATAAGTGATCCTGTCTCTTCCGATATATTGCATATAAGTGTTACTTACTGACCCTGTGGAAAATTTAACCGGTGAGCCATTAACATTAATCATTGCAGAAATTTCTGCCTTGGGATATGCTTTTGTGAATCTGAAGTAATCAGAAGTGGAACCATTTGGAATAGTTCCGATAGTGACAGTATCTCCTGTCTTCTCAGAAGTACTTACTATTACATTCTGGAAAGTCAGATCGGACTTATTTCTGATTCTGACATCAGTAGGTCCCTCGGGCGAGAGCTCTTTCTTTTTACATGCAAGAACAGATAAAATAAGAAGAGAAGTAACAATAAGCTTTTTCATGATCAGGAATTAGAATTTACTTAAATATTCTGACCAGAAATATAACAAAATAGTTGCAATCCGGTTAAATAATAATAACAGTATTTAAAGGTACCCAGCCTTTGTTCCCGTCTGACAGCCTTATTTCAGTCCACTCTCCTACTTCATCCTCGATAGTTACTTTAGTGCCCTCATGCAACACAAAAAGATCGTTTCCGCTTTTGTCAGGGGAACTTTTCCCGCTTATTACCGGTATGGATATTATTGCTTTGTGGCTGTCATATACCAGTGATTTATTCCTCTTTGCAAAGGCAACTGAGCTTAGAGACAGTATAATAAAAAAGAACGCCAGCCAAAATCCTATCACCTTGTATCTGTGTCTGGGCGAATATATATACAATGACAGCAGAAGAAGAAAAAGAATAAAAGATGTAAGACTTATTTTAGCCCAACTGTTTGTGGAAAGAAATAACGAGACAAAATTATACCATTTAATGAAAAATAATTCCGGAATTTCCTGGAATCGATCCACAATCAGAGTCTTTGCAACCTGGATATTGTAATTAATATCTTCATCGGCTGGCTTAAGCAGGCTTGCACGTTCGTAAAAGAGGATAGCATAGGGAACATTATTGAGTTTAAAATAAGCATTCCCAATGTTATAATCAAGATTTGCTGATCTGTAGCCTGTATTATAAATATCTGTCCAGACCTGTAACGCCTCTTTATAGCTGCCAGCAGAAAAATAGGTGACACCCTGATAAAATTTGTCTTTGTCAGTACCCTGTGAAGATGCTGTATTAACAAATAAAGAGATAATTAGAAGGATTAAAATATATTGTTTTTTTGTGTTCATTTTTTAGCCTATTATGTTTTCAACTGACTTAATGAAATTTGAGGCACCTTCATAAATTGATGCAACTTCAGCACCTGATGAAGAAGGTGCAAATCTTTCAAATTCGCAGGCATCAAGAATTTTTGACAGGCTATTTATAATTTCATCATCAATTCCCTGTTCCTGAAGTGAAGTGATTGCATTGTTCCTGGTAAGATCCGAAACAGGAATACTAAGTTTGTCACTCAGGTAACCCCAGATAGCTTTAAGAATCTCATCATAGAATTGATCTGTCTCATCATTCTTAAGACAAACAGATGCCAGATGCAGCCTTTTGATCGCTATCTTTCCGGCTTTTCTGTTCCTGACCAGTGAGAGGTCAGAATTGCGTCTTATATGTTCTCTTCTCAGAAACAGAATCAAAAGGAACGCAAAAAGCGAAAACGCATAAACACTGTAAAACGATTGTTTGGAAAATAAAATATCACCTGTTTTTTTAAGGGTTCCCGGATCTGATTTTATAAACCTGATGTCCTTTCCGAGATACTTTACATCCTCCTTTCCTACTCCTCCATAAACTGTGGCTCCTGAATTCTGTCCACTTACCTTCCGGGCACTGAAATGAAACTCTTCTGTTGTCAGCTTTTCATATCTGCCATTGGCTATATTAAAGTACGAATATGATATCGGAGGGATTGTGTAATCTCCATTATGCCGGGGTATCATCAAATATTCAAAACTTTTTTGTCCGGTAGTACCGTTGAT
>Ga0224525_1001112_pt1 | contig 10223 bp, 5 predicted proteins | sample CFST100metaG_FD_179874 | JGI IMG/M metagenome (GOLD analysis project Ga0224525, IMG submission 179874) | Peat soil microbial communities from Stordalen Mire, Sweden - C.F.S.T100 | ecosystem: Environmental > Terrestrial > Soil > Wetlands > Peat | place: Sweden: Norrbotten County, Stordalen Mire...
ATATATGGGCGGGCCCAGGAGTTCCATCCTCCTGAATGTCCCTGCTGGGGAAAAACATAGGATTTTGCTCCAAAAGATCTTCCATTCAGAAAAAGCTCGACAGTGTCACAGTTTGTGTAGGCAATTACCGGAATAACCTGTCCCTCATGACCAGACCAGTTCCAGTGCGGCAACAGATGAACCATAGGCTTGTTTGTCCACTGGCTCTGATAAAAATAATACCCGTCTTTTGGAAAACCGCATAGATCAATGACCCCTGAGCTTGAGCTCCTTGTGGGCCAGAAAGCTTCTCCAAGATAATCAATTCCGGTCCACATAAAATCACCTATCACATAATCATATACTGACGTAAATTTCCATAATTCCTCAGCCTCGATCATACTAGTTTTGTAGCTTCCTGAACGGAAAGGCCAGTTGCCTGATGGTTGCGGACCGATAGAATACTGACCCCGCATTCCGCCAATGGAACCATTTTCCGTACCGATCATTTTCCAGTCAGGATGGTCGTGCCTGTCGATGCTGTAATAGAGCTCCCTGCGTTCAAACCAGCGGTCGACATAATTATAGCCGACTATATCCAGCATCTGGAGGAAAGGAAGTTTTGCAGGTCCGTCGCCGGCTGCTATCCGGTCATTTGCCTGGGTAACGGGACGAGTCGGATCTTCCTTGTGAAACGTTTCAATCAATTTCCGGAGTACTTCACTTCCGTTATCTACTACCTGGTCAGGAACTTCATTTCCGGCGCTCCAGATTACAACCGACGGATGGTTCCTATCGCGATGGATCATTGAAACCAGGTCAGACTGTGAACATTCTGCAAAATATTTATGGTATCCGAATTGTACCTGGCCTTTTGCTTCAACCCATTCATCAAATGCCTCATCCATAACTAGAAATCCCATCTGATCGCACAGATCAAGAAACTCAGGAGCTGGCGGGTTATGAGAAGTGCGGATGGCATTGCAACCCATTTCCTTCAATATCTCCAGTCTCCTTCTCCATGCCTGCTCAGGAACCGCCGAGCCAAGACAACCCGCATCGTGATGCAGGCAGACGCCATTCATCTTGATATGCCTGCCATTCAATAGAAAGCCTTTGTCCTTGTCAAATTCAATTCTCCTGATGCCAAAGGTCGAGGTGTAATTGTCAACCGGTTTGGTTCCATCTATGATATATGAATTAAGAGTATACAATGACGGGTTATCTATTGACCAAAACAATGGAGAATCAACTATGAGGGATTGTTCGACATCCGTTTTGCCTGACGGATCCAGAGAAAATGGTGTATCGACAGTTGCCACTTCCTTCCCTGCGGAATCATGGATAACAGACCTTAACAGTACTTTTTTAGAAACCGATAAAGCATTTTCAACCGAAGTTCTGACAGAAATTGTTGCAGATGATACATCGACTTTCGGAGTAGTAATATATGTTCCCCATTGGGCGATATGAACCGGACCTGCAATGTCGAGCCACACATGACGATAAATGCCTGAACCTGAGTACCAGCGGCTGTTGGGCTGGATAGAATTATCGACCCTGACAGCTATTACGTTCTCCCCTTTTTTAAGGAAAGGAGTCAGATCGTAATAAAAACTTGTATATCCGTATGGATGTTTTCCCAGATGGTGACCGTTTATCCAGACATCGCTATTCATATAAACGCCATCGAATTCGATCCGGAATTGCTGATCTTTTCCTATCGATGATAAGGTGAAATGTTTCCGATACCATCCAATCCCGGTCGGAAGATATCCGCCGGCACCTTTTGTGACAGCATCTTGTTTAAATTCACCTTCTATACTCCAGTCGTGAGGAAGATTAAGTGTCCGCCAGGCAGCATCATTATAAGCTGGAGCTTCAGCACCTTTTACATCGGACTGGATGAACTTCCAGTTATAATCCATCAGAAGATGCCGGCGTTCGCCAGGTGTAACAGCCAGGACATTCGATATAAATATATTCGTTAAAACAAGAATTATGAGAATTGAAGTTTTTTTCATTATTTTAATATTATATTGAATAATGAAATATAGTTCAATATTTTAAATATTTAAAAACTCGTAATATAAAAATATTCAGTGTTGAAAGGATAATTTATGAAATTAGCTGGAGATTCTTCGCTCAGAATCTCCAACTTTTAACAGGTCAGTATTAAAAAATATTATTACTCAATGAAGATCTGAGTTGTGATAAAGTGATCAGAATTCAGATCCTTCCTGATCAGACTCTTCCGTGAGTTATATTGAAAGGGACCCTGCCTGCAGAACAAAAAAATGAACTTGCACACTTACTAATTAATTATAATTATTTTTATCCAATTAATCCAGAAAACAAATGGCACGGTTTAATCAATTATTGAATGATCGGTTCGCGAGAAAAATAGGTTCAATAGCAATAGTTATATCTTTTTTTATATTCCTCCCGGATAATATCTTCGGTCAGGGTCAATCGCAGCCAAAAGGAATTTCTAAGGATCTGACTCTGAATGATTCTAAAATAGAGGGTATTATATCGAAGATGACCCTCGAAGAGAAAATATTAATGTTGCATGGAAACGGTTTGTTTACTTCTCCCGGAATAGAACGTTTGGGGATTCCGGAATTAAAATACACCGACGGGCCTTGTGGCATTCGTGAAGAGATGGGAAAGAATTCCTGGAATTCTTTGAAATTAACCACTGACTCAGCTACATTTTTCCCTACCGGCTCTGCTCTTGCGGCTACATGGAATCCTGAACTGGCTTATCTGCTTGGAACAGACATGGGGGAAGAAGCCAGAACGAGGGGAAAAGACATATTACTTGCACCCGCTGTAAACATTACCCGTATTCCCACCGGAGGCAGAACTTTTGAATACCTCAGCGAAGATCCATTCCTGAATTCAAGACTTGCCGTAGGATATATAAAAGGTATACAGGACCAGGGAGTCGCAGCGTGCGTAAAGCATTTTGCACTTAATAATCAGGAAACAAATAGAGGTACTGTCAATATCAGAGTTGATGATCGAGCTATGAGGGAGATCTATCTCGCTCCATTCGAAGCTGCTGTAAAGGAAGCAAACGTATATTCTGTCATGGCTGCTTATAATAAAATCGATGGCAGCTGGTGTTCGGAAAATGATAATTTATTGAATCAGATCCTGAAAAAAGAATGGGGTTTTAAGGGACTGGTTATGTCAGACTGGGGAGGAACACACAGCTCCGTTAAAGCTGCAATGAATGGACTTGATGTCGAAATGGGTTCAGCGAGAATTGCATTTTTTGGACAACCATTACTCGACTCCAATAAAGCAGGTCTTGTTCCCATAGAGATCATTAATGATAAGGTAAAAAGAATCCTAAGGGTAAGATATGCCGTTGAACCAATCCCGGAATCCCGGCCGGCAGGAGTTGTCTCCACTCCGGAACATGGAAAGATTGCCTATAAAGTAGCATCCCAATCCATTGTTCTATTGAAGAACGCTGAGAACCTTTTACCTATTAATTTGGATAAAATAAAGAAAATAGCAGTTATAGGCGACAATGCGACTCGTAAACAGGCTACCGGAGGTTTTGGGGCAGGTGTAAAAGCACGATATGAAATCACTCCTCTTGAAGGCTTAAAAAACAAAGCAGGCACAAAGGCTTCAATACAGTTTGCTCAAGGTTATAAACCAGCCTTCATTTGGAGTCAGCAGGTAAGAGACAGAAGATCGCCCAATAATAAGATTGATTCCACATTGCTTATTGAAGCGGTCAGTCTGGCACGGAATTCAGATATTGCCATCATTTTTGCTGGAACTAACAGAGATTTTGAAACCGAAGGCTCGGACCGTTCCGATCTGAAGCTGCCTTTTGGACAGAATGAACTGATCCATGCAATAGCAGCTGTTAACCCCAGGACCATTGTTGTTCTGGTTGCCGCCGCTCCATTGGATCTGAACGAAGAGTTAAAATATTCCTCAGCCATGCTGATGTCGTGGTTTAACGGATCCGAAGGCGGCAACGCAATTGCTGATGTTATACTTGGTAATGTAAATCCTTCCGGGAAACTGCCGTTTACTTTCCCGGTCGCATTAAATGATTCTCCCGCTTTTGCTCTTGCCACTTTCCCGGGAGACAGTACCGCTAATTATAAAGAGGGATCTCTTGTTGGTTATCGCTGGTTTGAAACCAAAAATATCAAACCTCTGTTCTCTTTCGGATTTGGACTCTCCTATACACAATTTGCCTATAGCGGAATCAAAACTGATAAAGAAAAATACAGAAGTGATGAAACTATTCAGATTTCCATGGATCTGAAGAACACCGGGAAAAGAGAAGGAGATGAAGTGGTACAGCTTTATGTTCATCGTATTGATTCAAAAGTTGAATGGCCGGCAAAAGAACTGAAAAGCTTCAGCCGTGTAACACTGAAACCCGGGGAAACCAAAAAAGTTACCCTGTCTGTGCCTGTCAGTCAGCTAAGATACTGGGATGTGAAGAGTAATGACTGGCAACTCGAAAATGGAGAAATCCAGCTTATGGTCGGATCTTCATCCTCTGATATACGTCTGACCAAAAATATAGAGATTTAAGCTCGCCACCTGTACCAATAGCGATATCATTCAAATATATTTCTTACTTATAGTTGCATTTTATTTATAACTATATAAAGTGACTCTAATGATGTTGTAGCCGGCTCCCAGCCTGAGGTTTCTTCCCTGTCCTGTATCATCGCCTGCCAGTCTTCGCCCCGGGATCCATTTACCTTCAGCAAAAGTTCCCTCCTCAACTGTAGCTAATCCTGTTTTAAATTCAGGATTCTTTTGTGAAAGAGTAATTGACAAACCAGTTCCTCCGATGTAAAACTCGTCGGCGGTAGTCATAATAAACAAGGCTGCCCCCAGATCAGCACTTCTGCTGTTTAAATTGAAAGGATCGAACCGGAGGTCCGTATGGAAGATGTAATCGCCGAGATTAATATTCTCAGAGGGATTATCTTTAGTTAATAATACAGCACCTATAGAATTCATCCCCTGACGTTCTCCGATCAAAGGCATCAGCTGAGAAATCATATTGTAACACTGCGACAGTTCATCACCTGCCTGTATACGCCGTTCAATGCCGAAGGGTGAAAAACCTAACGCATTATGTTGTCCGACTGCAAAAATCAGATTGGCTGCTCCCTCGGCACCGCTGCCTGTTTCAGGGATGAACAAGGAATTACCTTCGCGGGTGAATAGTCCAGCCATATAAGCAAAATCAGGGCGGTACAGATCAGGACAAAGGATGTCAATTGACGGGCCGCCGGCATGCCAGATATCGAAAACCTGCGGGAGAGGTCCGCCGCTAGGGTAAGTGCCTGGCCATGAATGTTCCCTCTGCTTCAGCCAGGCATTGACAAACATTGGTATCGGGTACTTGGCTTTTCCTGCTTCAACTACCTTATTAATATATGTTGCATAATACCAGGCCATAAAAACTTCGTCGGAATAAAAAGGATAAGTCACCAGAGCTTCATCCTGTTCTTTCTGAGTCATCGGGGGTACGAGATTCCGCACCGGCATCACAAGTCCTTTTGGTTTTCCAGGACCAAATACCTCTTCCCAGGTTCCTGCCGTTTTAGATCCGTTGGCTTTCCATGCTTCCTTTAATTCAGGAACGAGGTTTTCTTTGTTTTTTTCTATATAGCTCATTAATTCCTGAGGAACGGGTCCATTATAAGCTTTATTCGCAAAGTCTGAACGGTCGCGGGAATCGAGCAATACTCCGACTTCATTTTCAACCTGAATCATTATTACCGTATGCTGGCTGCTGTCGACTTCCTTAATGTATTTCATCAGGGCAGCAAAAGCACGTGTATCAGCATTGCAGTTCTCTTCACTCAACGGGGTTAATAATTCGATCGGATCATTTTCGTTTATCTCAACTCTGGGGAATCGTTTATAGTCCTTCTTTACCCAATCAGGAATATAACTTGACATGCCGTTCTTCCAGCTCGCAAACCAGATGAAAATCAATTTCAAATTATTCTTCCTGGCATCAGTTATTACTGAGTCGACAATTTCAAAATTGAATTTTCCTTCCTGCGGTTCGACCATCGCCCATGATACACCGGCTATAACCGAATTAAGATTACTTTTGGTCAATATCGGCCATATCGGTTTCAGATAGTCGAGACTTGTGGCGGCATTATTGGTCAGTTCACCACATAGGGCAATAAATGGTTTCCCGTCAACAATAAATTGAGTAGCATTTCCTTTTTTATCAAGATGAGGTATTCCATTCTGCGCAGTCTGAGATTGCTGCTTGCAGGAGAATGAGACCAGGCAAATCAGGATAAATAAACAAATTAGTTTTGTATTCATGATTCTTTAAATTATATGGGCAGGTTTAAATTAGCGATTATTTTTCACATCCGGATTATACATAGGTTTAACTTTGTTCGAATAAGCATCAGAATCAGGGGGGATACTTTTGACTTGTTTTATTATAAGATTATCAAACAGTGCAATATTGCTGGTCTTATCTTTGCTTCCTGAAACCAGACCAGCCATACCTTCTGCGAAGATGGAATCAGATGCTGAAAGTATCAGGTTATTATTTACAAAACCTGTGATAGTATTTCCAGAAAAACGTAACATTAGAGTGAGCCAATGGGCTGCTGAAATACCCGATGCCTTTCCTGTTGCTATCAGAGTACCCATTTCATTATTCTTTTCATCCTGTTTTGAGATATACAGGGAACAAGTGCCGTCGGCCGACAAATTCAAATAATATCCGCTTGGTTTGCATCCGTAGCCAGTACCCGTGCCAGTGATATGGCCCATAACACCTGCCCAACCTTCGCTACTGAGATAAACATCAGCGCTGATCTCATAGTCTTTCCAGCCAGGGTCCCCGATAATAGTATATGGCATCCATTCGGGTGCCCAGCTCTGAGCTCCGGACTCGATAACCTGACGCAGGCATTTGCCTTTATTGTCTGGCCTTTCGGCGATTTCAAATACTCCTGCAATATCAGCGGTATAATGTGGCAGATACCCCCACATCTTAGCATCCCCATACTCTTCAAATGTTTCATAATAGGGGAATGGAAATGGTTTAGAAGCCGGGATACGGGCAAATGATCCTTTTTGCTGCCCAGTTGTCGTAGATAAAGAGTAAATGGAATTGGGCTCGAAAGTAATCTCAAAAGAGCCATTGACCGGAGTGATATCGTTAATTCTGACAAACTGCTCCTGAGCGTTGCTTCGCCAGACACACATTTTGCCGGAGGATAATCCTCCACTGACTTTAAAGGTAACTTTCTGATCTGCCTTAGCATTTTTTGTTTCGACAATAATGCTATAATCATTCCCGGGCGATTTCAATGTAACAAACGTTCCTCCGCTATCGAGTTTACCACATGCCCCATTCAGGTACTTCCAGCCAGTCTTGCAAAATTGTCCGTAGTGAGCGTATCCCCAAAGTACAGGCCGTAAATAATAATACCCTGACCAGGGTTCGCGCGCTACCATAATGGCAGGATCCTCCGGGAATGGTTCAATGCCGTATGTGGAAGCAACAAGGAACCAGTTCACTATCATGGTTGCTCCGCTTTCGATGAAATTCTTGTTAAATGACTCAACCAGGCTGATTTCACAATCAAAACCTTTTTTGTAGATATGCTCTTCTGAATTCCAGATGGGTTTGTTCAATTCTTCGCTCAATTTAATGACATCTGCTGTAGCTGGCATTTCATTCATTGTATGAGCGCTCATGATGTCAACAGAAGATCTTAGCAATGAATCTTTCAGCATGTCCTTACACCAGTCAAATTTATCTTTCTGCCAGTTGTCGAAAGCGTGAATTTTCACTTTGGAAAGGCCACTGCCATTCAGCGTGGCACGAAGCTTTTTTACGAAATCCTCATTAACACCTTTTTCGTTGCGGCATCCAACAGCATCCAGGTCTATTCCATATACATTTTTCAGTCCTTTGATCCATTTGGCATAATAATCACACATATCCTGCGACCAAAAGTTGTTGTTGCCAATCCATTTTGGACAGCTCCATGCATTAGCGTCAAGGGTAATTGAAGGATTTCTTTTCCTGGCTTCGCTCATCAGCCACCATTCATAACCCCTGCTGTAATTCTCGTCATTTCGTGAATGCATATGACTCGGTTCTGACCCCTGGGTCGAATTTCCATCGCCAGGAACTTCAACCAGCAATGCTGAAATCGAAGCTCCGAATTTCGGTTTGAAAAGGATATCCAATATCTGACTTCGCTGAGGTTCCGGATAGTCTTTTAAAAGTACCGATGTGGCTCCGCCTCCGCTGACCGCACCGATACCATCAAATCGTTTGCCAATAGCATTCCCGTCGATGCTAATCGTCTGCCCTTTTATTGTATTTACACTCAGGCATATTATCAGTAAACAAAACAACAGTTTGAATAATGTTGTTCCATGGGAACATTTAAGTACAAAAATTTTTGAGTTCATGTTATTTATTAATAATTATCTGACCTTCTCTGACATAGGTATGAATGCCTGAATAATCAATATCTCAAACATTTTCAACAGCCAGCCTTCTCTGAGATAGGAGCCTGCATTTCCTGAATTTCACATCATATTCCAGGCTATCTTTCAATTCATGTTTAAGACCCATAATAAAGATTCGCGGATTGCAGGCCGGAACAATAATCTTTTCATGATAAGTTCCATTCTTCACATTGATTGTTATCCTCTGATCGGGAAAGGATCTTGATGCATCAATCGCCTTATGGATTGTGGAATAATCACCTGAACTGTCCTGCGCAACTGTCATTTTATAAACATCCTGCGAGACTGCAGTTGGACGTTTTAAAAATACAACTGCGCAAATCAACATGCAAAGCTTCCTGAAAATTTTCAAAGTTATATATGTTAATGTCTGAATATAGTTAATGAAAGCAAGCGAGTATAATAAAATTAAAAACAGGAATAAATGTTCTAAATTATATTATTTTTGCAACAATTTAAAAAACGGCCCGTAGCTCAGCTGGCAGAGCAGCTGACTCTTAATCAGCGGGTCGAGGGTTCGAGTCCCTCCGGGCCGACAAAACTGTTAACATGATGTGAGGTAATTTGATACATTCCTTCCCCCTGGCTCACAGGTTTAAAAGAATTAATACAGGATTAAATCAATCAAAGCATGGAAATTACCTTCGAAGGCGGTAAAGTTGTTACGGCACATTCGCATGGACACATTATAAGGACCGATCAGCCGGTTGCTGACGGCGGCAAGGATTCAGCCCCTTCACCATATGAACTCTTTCTGGCATCAATAGGAACCTGTGCTGGTATATATGTAAAATCATTCTGCGATAACCGGCAGATATCAGCGGATGGCATTAAGATTATCGAGAGTATAGAATGGAGCAAAGAGACCGGATTGCCTTTAAAAATAAACCTCGATATTAAATTGCCCGAAGGGTTTCCGGAAAAATATAAGGCCTCACTAATTCATGTGGCTGACCTTTGCAAAGTAAAAAAGACGATGGTCAATCCTCCGGAATTTAAAATAATTACCTCACACATTTAAAAAAATCTGCGGGAATCAACGTTCCACAGAGACTTTTAAACTCCCGGGGAACGCAGATTGGCGCAGATTATATCTCTCATAAAAGGCATCTGCTGATACCTTCCGCTTAATCGATATACATGTTTAAAAGCTGCTCATAGAGCTCCTGCTTGCCTGATAGCACATCAGGTTCTCCGTTTTTAACTGCTATATCATGCAACTTTGCAAGGGTAAGCTTACCGGTTTCAAATTCCTTTCCGGGACCTTTATCGAACGATGCATATCTCTTCTTTCTCATTTTGAGATAATCGCTTTCATTCAATACTTTATCAGCTATTACCAATGCTCTTGCGAAGGTGTCCATACCGCTGATATGTGCGACGAAAAGATCTTCTTTATCAGTTGAGTTGCGACGAATTTTTGCATCAAAATTAATACCGCCGTTCTTGAACCCGCCGGCTCTGAGAATTACCATCATTGCTTCGGTGACCTCATAGATATTGGTCGGGAACTCATCCGTATCCCATCCGTTCTGATAATCGCCTTTATTTGCATCAATGCTGCCTAGGAGACCTGCATCAGCAGCTACCTGGAGCTCATGCTGGAAGCTGTGTCCTGCCAGTGTTGCATGGTTTACTTCGATATTCAGTTTGAAATCCTTATCGAGTCTGTATTTGCGAAGAAATCCGATAATTGTAGCTACATCAAAATC
>Ga0224525_1001113_pt1 | contig 10218 bp, 11 predicted proteins | sample CFST100metaG_FD_179874 | JGI IMG/M metagenome (GOLD analysis project Ga0224525, IMG submission 179874) | Peat soil microbial communities from Stordalen Mire, Sweden - C.F.S.T100 | ecosystem: Environmental > Terrestrial > Soil > Wetlands > Peat | place: Sweden: Norrbotten County, Stordalen Mire...
GGATATTGAGGTATTCCGCTATCTCCCAGTGCGGTTTCGGTTTAAAATCAAAGGCCGGTTTTGTACCCCACAGCCGCGCCACCACGTTCGCCTTTTCATCATCGCCTACGGGCACGGAAGCGTCAGGCATATTCGGTATATAAAGCATCTTTAATCGCAGATCCTCATCCACTTTCATCAGTTCGACGTCAAAGGATTTTATCCTGTCGGATAGCTGTTTCATTTCGGATATAACGGATGCCGCGTCCTTTCCTTCTCTCTTCATTTTCGCTATTTCGCCCGAAACTTTGTTGTTCTCGGCCTTAAGCTTTTCCACTTCTCCGAGCAGGTCGCGTCTTTTTTTATCAAGGGTAAGCACATCGTCCACGAGCGAGAGGTCCGCGCGTTTCTTTTTCAGCCCCTCTTTTACCTTTTCCGGATTTTCCCTGATCAACTTTATATCAAGCATGTCATCTCCTTCATTAATAATTATTTTATGGTTTTTTCACACAATTATATATAAAACCTGCCGCACAATAAAGCATCCCCGCAGCAAGCTGCGGGGTATTAAAACCTTACCTTACATACAAGAGCCGCAACCTAAAGGTTGCGCCTACATAATCAAATACCAATCCACATATCTCTGTTTATTTTTTTATTTCTTGTTTGTCCATGTAGGCGCAAACTTTAGTTTGCGGCCACTTTCTACGCATCAAGCTGCGGGGTATTTTACCCGTGCATTATTAACAGCATCATTATAAATTAAAGGGCGGAATTTTCAAGTGTTTATTAACTCCCGAAAAACGCGTTAGACCGCCTCAAATCAGTGTATCGCCCGACAATATGCGGTTTATTATTCTCAGGGTACCTCTCTCCCAACGGGTGAGTCCGGCAAAACCCCGTGATATACGAACAAAGCGTTGTATTTTATCCAGCAATCTTATCATGCACGCGGATTAAACAGTATTATACAGTTCCATTAAGATTCTGCTTAATCCGCATCCTTAATTCTAAACGCGATTGCGGGGTAGGATACAAAGCAATGCTAATGGGGTTCTGAATTACCACCGACTTTGTCGGTGGATTAGCGGGGATCTAAAAAAATATGGCAATCACAGTGTTGTCTTTGCTTTTGCACAAAACAGTGAAAGACTCCGATTTTTTAGCCTTATACCGCCCTCAGGTGCTTGTCCGTCCATTTTATTATATCCTTGAAAACTTCCATTCTGTTCTTTTCTATGGTAAGGGCGTGCAGTGAATTTTCGTATATTTTCAGTTCTTTGTCCGACCTTATTTTCCTGAACATCTTTTCGTTAAACTTTTCATCCACGAGATGGTCCCTGCCTGAGAGCAGCATTAATATGGGTATCCTGAGGTTTTTAATTTTTACGTCTATGTTAAACAGCTGCTCCATCATAAGGCGCCTGAGCAGGCCCGCCGAGGCAAATCTGTGCTCAAGTTTGTTCTTATGAAGGTCGGAGATTACCCTTTTATCCGTTGTAAGGTCCTCTTCTTTAAAAGGCATTTCCACGGGATATTTCGGATTTACTATCGACTTTATGAGTATACCCAGCCTTTCGCCGATAGTAAAACTGAAAACATCGTTAAAAGCCGGCACTATCGCTATGACGCCGTTATAACCTTCGTCATAATTTATCACGTGGCTCGCCACGATCAGCCCTCCCATCGACTCTCCGAGCAAAAAAACCGGTTTGCCCGGATTTTCATCGACCGCGACCTCTTTCATCTGTTCTATGTGCTTATGATATGTCGCTAATTTATCGACATGCCCTTTATTCTCTCCTGCAAGTTCCCCGAAACCCGGCAGGTCCATGGAATATCCCGAATAACCCTTTTTCATAAAATAAGCCGCGAAGTATTTATACCTGTCGGAAGTCCCGCCCATGCCGTGCACGAGGACAAAAACGCCTTTCGGCTTTTTAACTTTCCACTGCCTGTACGCGATGTCCATGTACTTTTTCAGCATAAACGCCTCCTGATTTTTAAGCTCCGTTACTTCCGTTGCCGTTCCCATATATTTATATTGTTACAAAGCCATGCACTTAAATACATTAATAGATTGTTGAAGCAGTAGCAATAACATATCCGCCGCAACTTTGCGAACTTTTAAGTACATCCCCGTTTTTAGTTATATTATTTAACAACTTTTCAAGTTTGTCACCTTTTGGCATACTTTGTGAACATTTAAGGACAATTTGACTTTTAATTATACTAGCAACGCACCCATTCTCGCCATTATTTTGCACCGAAATACATAAAGAATCTTCATTATTAAATTTTTCAAAAAAGCATGTAAAAGGTAATGTTATATCGAAATTTTGTTCTGTCCTGCCTTCATCATTTTGATACGTAAATAAACGTTCCACGGGCTTACGCCCGTGGTATTCGGAAACTCAAGCACAACTTGCCAGATGTTGAAAATATAAAACCAACATCGGATTTGCTTCATCCACGTGCTAAAACGCCGTGGTATTTCAAAGGTTTAATAAATCTGTACCTCTTATCCTCCTATATCATTATATAGAGGGTAAAATTTTTTGCAACTTACGGAGCACTGCCAAGAATTATTTTTTTATATTCATCAGAGAGTCCACTCTTACGCACAAATTGATTTATTTTTTCAACTATGTTAGATTCCAAACAGCCTTTGTATAGTGTATCATTACAATTATATATCAGCTCAAAATCTTCATATTCCATAGGTGCTATTTGGTCAAAATCAAACACATTTGTTTTAGTGAAACATTTGCTTTCCTTGTGCTTCAATTCAAAATACAAATGATTTGACCTACGAGATGTATAATGTTGAAGTTGTGTGGTTGGTAACATGTACATAATTGGTTCACTAAAGGCGGTGGCATTCAGCAAAACAAAATACTTCGCTTTCGATTTTGCACCATTAGAAAATTTAAAATCTTTTACAACCAGCACAAGCCCTTTCTTATATACTTTACTAAGAGGTGGCTTAGAGATTGGCATGGCTTACATTATTACAGCAGTAGCAGCAGAAAATTCGTCAAACTCCTTGGTTATGTCCTGTTCGGCTTTAACTTTCTTTTTACTATTTTTGCTAGCTCTTAATTTTTTAATAAAATTTTCAAAGTCCCTATTTTCTTCAGCCCAATAATTATAATATTCCATATCTTTTTTGTGCTTAATTGCAAAACGATAATCAATTTTTTCATTCTCACCCGTCTGAATATAACCAATATGTTTATGGGTAATTTCAACCAGCTCTTTGGCAGTAGTAGCAAAATATTTTTTTGAAATTTCTTTTAATACTTCCAGTTCAGATTTACTAAATTTCGTACTATTGAACCTAACCCCGCTCTTAGCCTTTATTGTTGAGTAACTACAATGTAAATTTTCATGTGGTTCTAAATCAAAAGCATTTTTGAATACATCAAGTTCTTTTCCCAATTCAAAATCTTTGGCATTTTGTAAATTATCCAAATAATTCTTAGTCAAAGTCGGAACTGGCCCAAACGGCAAATGATAATATGTATCATAGGTAATAGGCTTGCCATACTTTTCAACATGTTTAAAATCTGATAAAAAGAGTAATTTTAGAATTTTTGTCTTACAAAACTTTGATGGCATAGTATGCTCTGAAAAGTAAACAATAGTATTGACTAACTTAATTAGGTCAAATTTATTCATTTATTCCTCCGCCGGTTTGTACGCGTAAGTACGCTCAGCACACACATAATTACAAATATGTAGACTTTGACTTTAGACGCTCACTTTACCGTCAATATATCACTAATATACATCTAGTATATCGAAACGGCTATAAGTGTCAAGGGCAATTTTGTACATTTAAATGTACTTAATTGCCTTATATTTTGCATACTATTATCGGCTATATTTTCTTTTAAATTAAGCTATTTCTAACTTTTCCATGTTCTAGTATGTAACTATAATATCTTGGTTATCTCTATAATTATAGGGTCTGCGCTTACTTTGAACCCTTTTATTCCTTAAACTGAGAGTTGACTATATATATGGGGCAATTGACCAATGTAACTTATGCATGCGTCAAACCTCCCAACGGTATATTTTAATTCAATATTTTAAAAATAAATTTACCAAAATCGCTATCCGTTAGTTCTTTGTTTGTACTTTCCCACTGTTTAATATCATCGCCACTTTTCCAAGTATCCTTACCAGTATAATAAGCTAACGCCTTATCACTGGTATTATTGATATTAAATTGTGCATATTGCCCATATACATCAGGCGTGACTAATACCATTTTTTTTGCACTACGGATTTCCAAATGTTTTAATCTTCCTTCATATATTTCAGAATAATACTTATCGGTCGGTTCTGTTTCTATTTCCACGCATCCAGACACAATACCCGATAAACGAAATAATAATTTATTATATTCTGGCACATACTCTTCCATATGTTTTTCTCTTTTCAAGTTCTTCTTGTTTCTTTTTTATAGTTTGATCACTTTTTGTTTTTTCTTTTTTAATTTTTTCGTTCCATTGCTTTTTAAAATCAAATTTCGACATATAGTACCTCCATTTTTTATTTTCTTCTACACTTTTTGACTTGCTTTATCTCTTTCGTAAAGCCTGATGCCAATATTGCCGCTGGTAATGCAAACATACCAATGCCAAGGAACGCTATTATAGCCCCAAAAAATTTTCCAAGAGGCGTAATCGGGTACACATCCCCATATCCAACCGTGGTCAAAGTTACCACCGACCACCACATAGTTGACATTATGCTTGGGAACTGTTTGGGTTGAGCTTCATGTTCAATATAGTACATGCAACCAGACGTGACTACAAGCAAAACAGATATTACAAACACAACGCTAATAAGTTCGGCACTTTTATTCTTTATAACCCTGCCAATTGATTGAAGTGCAACAGAATACCGCCCCAACTTAAGTACCCTGAAAATTCTGAACAACCTAAGTATCCTGATGAACCGTAAATCAAATGGAATAAGAAGCGGAAGATAAAACGGCAAAATTGCCAACAAGTCTATTATAGCAAATGGTTGCCCCATATATCTAAGTCTTCCAGCAAACGGGTGTTTGTACTTTTTATCAGCGGTAATTGACCATAAACGTAAAAAATATTCAATCGTGTATATTCCCACAGAGAATATTTCGAACCATCTGAATAACTTTGAATATACCTTTAGACTTTCTTCTGTTTCCAATATCACCGATATCACATTTAAAATAATAAGCGTTATAATAAAAATATTTATAGCCTTACTTATTGTATCTTTAAATGGATGTTTCTCTAATATGCTGTTTAAGCGTTGTCTAAATTTATTCATTAAGCACCGTCTTCTTCCAATTCATGTTCTGTCTTCTTGCCTATAGCAGTTTCCAATTCCGCAACAAGTTTACTTACATTATTATACCCAGTATTAGCCGCATATACACGCTTTAAGTGTTTCAAGCCATTAATCTTGTCGCCGCTATCCGCATATACAATACCCATATTATAATGGAGTTCCATAAGGTCTTCATCAAGATTACGTTTTAAAATCGGTCCACGCTTGAACGTTTCTATGGCTACATCATATTGCTTCAGTTTGGCAAAGCAGCTACCCAACAATTCAATCACCTTGACAAATCGTTCATACGTTTCCGGTATTCCTTGAAGTATTGGAATTGCCTTTTCATATTCTTCAAGTTGATAATAGCAGTTGGCAAGCAACAATTTTGCCTGTGTATAATCACCGTTAAAATTTACAATTTCTTGTAGGTATCCTATCGCTTCCTTGTACTGCCCGGCATTCTGTAGATATCCACCAAGCAAAAATTTTATCTTCCATTCTTTGGGCTGAAGCACTTCTGCTTCTTTGAGAATATCAATAGCACATTCTTTATCATCCTTGTCATACAATTTCAATGCTTTTTGAATTAAACGCTTTGCTCTGTTTTGTGGGGTAAAACACATCAGTAAATATATTACAACAACAACAACACCAAGAACAGCCCAAACAAATTTTTGTTGCACAGGTGTTAATATTGCCATCAGCACCGGTACAAATGTAAGGAGTAATATTATAAAGGCTATTACAACGCATCCATTTGAGACTCCAGTGCCACTTGAAGAACCGCCGCTGCTTGAATGGCTGCGTGACCTGCCGCCAGTTCCAGCATAATCAATGTTATATAAGCCCGTTCCTGGGATACCCATGCTGCTATAAGCACCACGTTTGCTGTTCACGCCCACATGGAAGCCCTTGCCGCCAAAGCTTATTCCCGTACTCTTTTTGCCAAGGTTAATACGCATACCCTTACCAAGTGATATGCTTTTATGAAAACGCCAAGACATTTTTATACCCCCATATTTATTGTACTTTTCTTACTTATTATTCCGAGTGCAAAAAGTCTGCCTGACGATAAGACAAACTTATAAATATGAACCCCTAATTTTGCATTTTTCCATTTGGGCTTCGTCTTGCCCTTCTGAACTTAAACCCTTCTTTTCCCCTTTGCTTTATTCCACAGCCCTATCATTTCTTCTTCCGTCATTCCCGGCTTAAGGCTCTTTTCTATCTTCTTGAACCTTTTTATGAACTTGTCGTTCGCCCTCTGCAGCGCTTCCTCCGGATTTATCCTGTTGTTATATGAAAGCGTAACGAGCGCGAACATCAGGTCTCCGATCTCTTCGCCGATATGCCTTTTATTCCCGGACGCGATGGCGGCTTTTACTTCCCCGAGCTCCTCGTCAACCTTGGCCATGGCGCCTGTTTTGTCCTTCCACTTAAAACCCGCTGACTGCGCTTTGGACTGAAGGCGTTTGCTCCTTAATAGCGCTGGCAGAGCCTTCGGCACCCCGTCTATGACAGAGTCCCTTTTTTTTACCTCTTTTTTATGCTTTTCCCAGAAATCACGCACCTGCCAGTCTTTCGTAATATCCTTGCGGTCCCCGAAAACGTGAGGGTGCCGTACTATAAGTTTATTGCTTATGCCGTCGACCACGTCGTCTATGTCGAACTTTCCCCTCTCGCTTGCTATCTGCGCGTGGAATAAAACCTGCAGCAGCACGTCGCCGAGCTCCTCTTTCAGGTTATCATCGTCGCTTTTGTTTATAGCCTCTATCGCCTCGTATGACTCTTCAAGCAGGCACGGAGTTAGCGACCTGTGCGTCTGCTTTTTGTCCCACGGGCATCCGTTCTTTGAACGCAGGCGTTCCATTATCTTAACAAGATCGCTAAAATTATTTTTTTTCATATACTTCCCCTAAAAGAAATTCACGTCATCATCTGGCCGCTATAATGCCTTCGGCTTCATCGGCCGAGCCGAAAGCTCCCTTAACAGCGCCTGATATTTTTACATCCATACTGCCGTAAGGCCGCACTATAAGCACTCCTCCCGGAGCGAGCATCTTCTTTATCTTTGTAAAATACTCTGCCGTGTATCCGCGAATGCCGGCAGGCCTGCATGTTAATATAATGGAATCAAAGGAAACGCCCGTCGCCGTATATGCCGGGTTGCCGGTAATATCACCTGTAATATTTTCAACCTTTACGCCGGATGGTATTTCCGGTTTCAGGATATTCTGAAGCAAAAATCCGGTATAAGGGTCGGTTTCCACTGAAACTATATCCCTGACGGATTTGTTCATTGCCAGGGCTGTTATCATTCCGGAGAGGCCCCCGTTTATGACCAGTACCTTCGGCCCTTTTGCTGCGGACGCGGCTTTCGCGTACTCCGGGTCGTCGACCCTGTAGCTGAGTTTGCCGTCCTCAAACACATAGTAAACGCCATCTTTTTTTGCCATTGTAAATCTTACTGTCGCGTATTCCCTGTCCGCGATTATTTCATATCCGGAGTAGGCCGCGCCGTTCGATAATTTTTCGACGTTATCCTTCACTCCCGCTATATTGAACGCGATATAAACTATCGCCGCGGCTATGACCGCGAGCATGGTATAGCGCGCCTCAAGCGACTTGCCCCTGAAGAATATATAGACCACCGTGAGGTTCACCAGCCCGAGCGTGTATATGATATCAATACCCGCATAATGCTGCCTGAAGAAAACATAATAAGCGCACGCCGCCAGTATTATCCCGGTCAGTTCAAAGAAATAGAGGCTTGTTGCTTTGCTCCCGGCTTTCTTTCTTTTCATTGTTTCAATGCCGGCCATGAACCCTGATATAAACATGAAGGCGACAGGCGTGAATACGACAAGACACAGGATCGCGGCGCCCCAAAGCGGGGTGTCTGTTCCGGGGGCAAGCCTTAAAATGGGCCTTAAATATCTTGAAAGGTATAAAAAAACAGGTATCAAAAAAGCGTTAGCAACCGGCGACATTCCGAATATCAATGCCACAGAGCTGTCTTTCGCTTTGCGCATATATTTTTCCGACACGAACAGGCGGTATATCAGCACCGCCAGCAGCCATGCCGCAGCGATATAGGAATATACCCTGATGTCCATATTTACCTGGTATGATATCTCCCTCATAAGTATTATCTGCGAAAGCGCGGCTGTCGCGCCGTTCATGAAGATCATTATAACTACTCCGTAAAAAAAGTTCATAATTGCCTCCCGGGCTGAATTGCCACCGACTTTGTCGGTGGTTTCTACTCCTTTGCTATATTTTCATCACAACCATATTACATATACGCCTGATTCTACCGCGTCGCGTCAGGTGTGATCCTTTTTATTGGCCTGGCGCCGCTCATCGGGTGGCTCCGCAAGGAGCCGCCTATATCATACCGGGCGACCAATCCAATAAAAAGGATCATGCCTGACGCGGCAGCAACAACTCCGGTACAAAACCTTCCACCGGCTTCGCTGGCATTCTACGGTGTGTGGGATCCTTTGCCCCCGCGCCCCACCACCGACTTTGTCAATGGATTAGCGGGAGATTTAAGATCCGCCGTTTTTTTAGAGAACGGCCTTTCTCTGAAAAAAAGCTCCGGATAGACGAATTTCTTCATTATCCTGTATGTCATAAAGTAACCGAATGGTTTTACGTTGTTCATGAGCTGGTCCGGTATCATATGGCACAGGTAAGCGGCCGTGAAAACAGCCGAAAATGTGTAATTATGGATGAAAAATCCGATTATCCACGCGACGGGTATATACTCATAGGCGTGAAAAATTACGTAAAGATGGTGAAAATCGCCGTCGTATGATTTTTCGAACATATTGACCATATCAAACCTGCCCTCTTCCCTGATATAGTCGAATACATGGTCGACATCCACAAGGACGCACAGACAAAAAGACATGACAACATAGAACCAGCTTCGCGTCGCGAGCCACACGCCTGCCATCAGCGGGATTGATACGGCCATATGATGTTCCATTTTCATTTTAAAAATTTCCTCATTTCCGCGATCTGTTCCTTTATGGAAGCCTGCGATGTGGACCCTTTTGTCACCTTTGAATTGACAGATTTTACCGGGTCGAATATTTCATAAAAATCCGCGCCGAATTTGTCGGAGAACTTTTTCAGTTCAAATTCCTCAAGGTTCTGGAAAGGCCTGCCGCTGTCTATGGAATACCCGACCAGTTTGCCGGTTATCGTATGGCTGTCCCGGAAAGGTACGCCTTTTTTCACCAGATAGTCCGCCACATCGACCGAGTACATGAATGAATCCTCAAGCTGTTTTTTCGTTTTGTCCTCCCTGAACTTTATGTTCGAGAGCAATTTTTCGGCTATTATCAGTATACTTTTAAGTTCGTCAAGCCTGTCGAATAGCACAGCTTTGTCTTCCTGCATATCCTTATTATACGCCAGCGGCAGCCCCTTTATCATGGTAAGGCCTGTCATAAGCCCGCCAAAAAATTTTCCGGCCTTCCCCCTCATAAGTTCCGCGATATCCGGATTTTTCTTCTGGGGCATTATCGACGAGCCTGTCGCGAACGTATCGTCTATCTCTATAAATCCAAACTCGTTTGAATTATAAATTATAATTTCCTCGGACAGACGCGACAGATGCGCCGCCGTAACTGATGAGGCGTAGAGGAAATCAAGGACAAAATCCCTGTCGGAAACCGCGTCTATGGAGTTTTCGGCTATGTTCTTAAAACCGGCTTCTTTCGCGAGCAGGGCCCGGTCCAGCGGGTAATTCAGTCCTGCGAGCGCGCCGCTTCCTATGGTCAGGCGGTCCGTTCTTTTTCCCACAAAATCAAAAAGCTCAAAATCGCGTTTCATCATGGACGCGTAAGCGAGGAGCCACTGGCCCGCGGATATCACCTGAGCGTGCTGCATATG
>Ga0224525_1001115_pt1 | contig 10215 bp, 11 predicted proteins | sample CFST100metaG_FD_179874 | JGI IMG/M metagenome (GOLD analysis project Ga0224525, IMG submission 179874) | Peat soil microbial communities from Stordalen Mire, Sweden - C.F.S.T100 | ecosystem: Environmental > Terrestrial > Soil > Wetlands > Peat | place: Sweden: Norrbotten County, Stordalen Mire...
ACAGTCCCTTTGATGTCAGTCGTGACAGTATCGGTTTTCGGCGACGGCATCAAGCCTTTCGGTCCTAGAACTTTGGCGATGCTCGCCATTTTCTTCATCATTTCCGGAGTTGCAACTGAAACATCGAAATCGACTTCTTTGGTATTCTTGATTTTGTCGATAAGTTCCTGTCCGCCGAACACGTCAGCTCCCGCATCTTTTGCTTCTGTCAATTTTTCTCCTTCTGCAAAAACCGCAATTCTCTTTTCTTTTCCGGTTCCGTGCGGAAGCACAATCGTGCCTCGGATCTGCTGGTCGGCTTGTTTCGTGTCGATTCCGGTTCTCATATGAACCTCAACGCTTTCATCAAATTTCGAATTAGCATTTTTCACAAGCATCTTAACTGCTTCTTCGAGAGAATACTTCTTGTTGCTGTCAACTTGCTCTCTCAAACTTTTGTAACGTTTTGATCTTTCCATATTTTTTCCTTTCGTGGTTCAAACGCTTTTAAGCTCCCACAAATTAAATTAATAAATTTTACCTTAATTTGTCATCCCGAAAGGTGTACTCACCTGAGGGATCTGGGAAATATCTAGAACTATATTAACGTTATATTTATAAAAATACCGTCATAGCTGCGTCGTATTGTTCCCAGATTTCTCACATCCGTTCGAAATGACAAGCTCATTTTTTTATTCCTCAACCGTAACTCCCATCGATCTCGCAGTTCCCGCAATGATCTTCATCGCTTGCTCGACGCTATTGGCATTCAAGTCTTTCATCTTGGTTTCAGCGATCTGTTTAAGCTGAGCTTTGGTGAGTTTTCCGACTTTGTCTTTCTGCGGAACCTTAGAACCTTTTGTGATTCCGGCGGCTTTCATAATGAGATTTGATGCCGGAGTCGTCTTCATCGTGAATTCATAAGATTTGTCTTCGTAAACAGTGATTACCACCGGTACGACATCTGACATATCCTTTGAATCATTATTGAATCGCGTGCAGAATTCCTGGATATTGATTCCCGCCTGTCCGAGCGCCGGTCCCACTGGAGGAGCCGGATTCGCTTTTCCCGCCGGAATTTGCAACTTGATTTGTTTTACTACTTTCTTTGCCATATTTTTGAAATAATGAATTGTATTTATAGTATTCTGTATTGATTCCCCTCTTGAGAGGGGTGGCGCAAGATAGCTTTAGCTATCTGTGTGCGGGGTGTGTTGAATTTACATCTTCTTAATCTGCAAGAAATCGAGTTCTATCGGTGTCTCTCTTCCGAACATCTGAACAAGAACTTTTATCTTACCTTTTTCTTCATCGATTGATTCTATCTTGCCATCGAAATCCTTGAACGGACCATCGACGATCTTGATCATATCTCCGATCGAAACATCGATCTTGTATTTCGGCTCTTTCACGCCCATGCGCTTCTTGATGCCGGACATTTCTTCATCCGCAATCGGCGTCGGAGTCGTTCCCGAACCGATAAAACCGGTAACATTCGGCGTGTTCCGCACGACATACCAAGAGTCATCAGTCACGATCATTTCCACAAGCACATACCCCGGGAAAATCCTTTCTTCAACGACTTTCCTTTTCCCGTTTTTGATCTTTATCTTCTTTTCCTTTGGAACCATAACGTCAAAAATCTTATCTTCCATTCCCATCGACTCGATTCTCTGCTTCAGATTTCGGCAGACGTTATCTTCGTATCCGGAATAAGTATGCAAAACATACCAATTTCGCCCAAAGTCAGCTACCTGTTTTGGCATATTCTTATTATCTTAATGATTAATTTTATCCTGCGATGACCTTTTGGGCCAAATAGGAAAACACGGCATCGGCGCCACCCATAAAGAGTGCAGTACCCAGACTCGCCGCAATAACAAGCACCGAATCCTTGATGGTCCTTTCTCTGGTCGGCCAGCTCACCTTGTTCATCTCCGACCTGATCTCGCTGAAATATTTCTTTATATCCATTTACGTCTATTTTAAGGCTTAAAACGCTCACGATTTTAAAACAGCCTCTGATAAGGCTATTAATATTCTGTTTTCAATATACAGCTATATGATATATCTAAAGCGGAATTAAGTCAAGGATTAGACCAAAAAAAACCAATATCCTCTTTTAAATAAAAGATAGTGCCTTGTATAGTCTTATTTTAGACAAAAGTTACACAATACAAGCGTTAAGATAGTAATCATCAGCCAATATCCAGCCCGAATAGGCAAAAATAAAAGCAGCTAAAAATACTACTAAAATAAAAAATCTTAACTGTTTCCAGTCTTTATCCGTTAATGAGATTCTTTCTGACTTTCCCACAATAAACATTACTAAAGCTAGTACTGCCGATATAAATATAGTATAGAAAGCCCACAGGGTAATTTCTCTATAAAAAGACATATCCCCAGACGATCTTGCCAAATCAGAACAAATCTTTTGGATAGCAGCTTGGTTATCCGCTTTCTCAATTAAGCTTTTATAGCCAAGACGTATATTATCGTAACTTTTTACAAAAAATAAATTTATCACATTTAAAAATAAGGTAAAAGCAATTATCAAAAACGCAAAAATCTTTACTATTTTAATTCTCATAGGAATAAGCTAATAAATTAAAAAAGAAACTGAAACTTTGAGCATTTTAACCCAAAGTTTCAAAATCATTCATATTTAACAGAACTGCCAGACGTTATATCCTTTGGAACTAACAATCCATTTGCTATTATCAACATATATGTCATTAGCGTAATTAAAACTATACACGCTCAAAACATATCTTGTTGGTATCAGCATTGCAGATTTGCCCTCGTATGGTATCCAATCCCAATTCTGTGCATTTCTATCTACGGAGTCAAGGGGAACTAAAATAAAATTCAGATAACTACCTACTCCACCGACTTTAGGATGCCAACCGGAATTGTACCCTAGATTAAACACCAGTGCATGGTGTCCAAGCCATCTTGAGTCTTTTAGAATCACTGCTTTCTCTGCATGCTTTATATCACTCGCAGATACTATTGAGACTAAAAGAGTCAAAACGAATACTAAGGCTATTAAGCCCGCCGCTTTTGTTTTAAAACTCATTCACTATAACCTCTTTTTACGTTGTTTTACATGGACCGTTTCAAAGTTCAGCTTGTGCATCTATACGTTCTATTTCATTTTCACCTCCATTTACAAAATAACAAAAGAATAGTAATTTGTCAACAAAAAAAATGTAACATCAGTGCCCACAAATTGCCAGATTAAATTTAAAACACCTTCCTCGCCTCTTCCCACAAACTATTATCCCCTTTCTGGGTCTTCAGCCAGTACCACCATTCTCCACCCCATAGATAGGCTTCGGAGAATTCTACGTCGTTTACGTATTGGATGTTTTTTTGGAACTGCTCGGCGTTCATCGATTTGTATTGTTCTTCAAGAGGAGTATCGAGAATAAGGTTTGGTCCCCAAGGTTCTGCTTGCAATTCCATAATTACTATTTTTTTGACATGAGTCAGATAAGTGATGAATGCCGCTTTGAATCTGTAAGTGAGGGCCGAGATCGGATAATGGACGTAGCCGAGCTTGTCGTTCCAGATGATGCGGTAGAGTGTCGTTCCCAACGTGTCGCCTCTTACGGCTGCGTCATACCAGGTGCTGAGCTCTCCGCTGTCGGTGATAATGATGGGGTGTTTCGGATCCATTTTTCGAACGATGCTTATCTCCTCGTCAAGCATCGCTTTGGTAATCTGCGGACAATCGCCATATTTCAAAAACGGTTCATTCTCGACTTGCCAAGCGCTGAGCGCCGGACTGTCTTTATAGTGATCGACAGTTGCCCTGATCGTATCTCCCAGCTCTCTTTGCCTGTCTCGGTCTTTGAGACTTTTCGCCCAATCCGGAATGTGGCATTCCGGCCAGCGCGGCTGTTTTTCTCCGACCACGAGCACGACATCCGCATTCCTTTTTGCCGCTTCGCTCATTTCCCAATCGACATTGCTGAAATCATATTGCCCTTTCGTCATCTCGATTTCCGTCCAATAAACCGGCAGGCGCAAATGTTTGACTTTCAGATCATCGAGAAGTGCCAGATAGTTTGCCTTCCAGTCAACGCCGAGATATATGGCAAAATCCTTGCTAAAAGTCACGCCATAGGTCACTTTTTTGTTTTTGGGTGAATATACTAAAAAGATTATCAATGAAAAAATCGAAAGTAGGATTACAAGAATGAGAATCCCCTTCCGCCTTTTTTTATGATGGCCTTTTTTGGCATCTGCGTTTTTCATAGTAAAAAAAATCGGTTAATAATTATTATCTAATTGCGTTTAGATTCCCCTCTTGAGAGGGGTAAGAGCTTGTGTTATGGCGAAGCCATAACACGGCGAGGGGTGTGTAGGGAACGTTACATTTATATCGACAGTTTTTAACACACCCCGCACACAAACAGCTGACGCTGTTTTGCGCCACCCCTCTCAAGAGGGGAATTAACATCCATTATCCTGCCCAGAGTTTTGTGAGTTATAGTAACGGGATCCTTCGGAGTACCTCAGGATGACGGAAATAGAAATATTTATGCAATCAACCAAAGCCCTATCGCTGTCAGAACCAGTGCTGCGCTTTTTTGCAGAATGACATGTTTGTTTATCTGTTCATCGAAAAAGTGAGGCATTTTGTGGGAAAGGATGATCGCAAAGATAAGAACAAAAGCGTATTGAACCGCTTGCAATGAATTAATAATTGTGACGCTGCTAAAAGAGATTGCAAAACTCAAAAGTATCGCCCCCAGTGCAGAAACGCCTTTATCGGCAAAAAAAGTTATGATGCCGTATGCATTTTTTTCTTTTACCGGAGCAGCCTGTTTTTTCTCAAAAATTACCTTCCGATTATTTTTTGAAAGTAGCAATAAAAGCGCTCCTATAAAACCTCCGAGCTGTAAAATCGTATAAATTTCAATAAATCCCCCATTCTTAAAGAGAAAGGACATCAGAACATAATAAACAGCGAACAGAAATCCCGCCAAAATGGCGGAATCCATGCCTTTTACGTAAGAAAAACCTTTCTTGCTTATTCTGGCCGACATCAAAAATCCGGCTGAAACAAAAAAGAAAAAAGCAATGAGTTGATTTGAAGATAGCGCCTCCTTCAGGAATATTGCGGAAAGAAAAAACGTAAAAACCGGAACTAAAACTCCAACCATCGGAGTGATTCTTGAAACTTCATCCGCCGCTGTCGCCTTATAAAGAGATACGAGCGCGGCTATATAAACGATTCCATCCAGAACCGCCAACAGAAAAACCCATGACGGTGGAAAAGTTAGCGTGATCTGCGGTGTTGCGAAGGCGACGATAGGAACGGCGACTATATAAAAAATCTGAAAGAAGCCCGAGTAGAAAGCGTAGGAAATCGGCTTCAGGGCAGTATTGGAAACAATGTGTTTGTCCATTACGGAAGCAAGGGCATAAAGAAAATAAGAAAATACGACAACCGCGATTACATTTTTTGTCATGATCGATGTCAGTAAGACGGCAGGGTCAATAAAATACTGCATTTTAGTTTTCTATAATTAGTTTATTATCTTTACATATTTTAGCATATTCCAGGGCACTTGGGCGAATTTTATATGACAGGTCCTCAAAGTCCATCTCAACAAGCCCGAATCGCGGTTCAAATCCATGCTCCCATTCAAAGTCATCCAGAAGCGACCAATAGAGATATCCGCGCACGTCCGCGCCTTCCTTGATCGCTTTGTGGATCCATTTCAGATGATCTTTGATGAAAGTTGTTCGCAGCCTGTCTTTTTCATCTGCAACGCCGTTTTCGGTTATGTATATAGGCAAATCATATTTTTTCATTTTTTTCAGGACCTCATAAATTCCTCTCGGATATATATCCCAGCCCAGATCTGACACGACCTCATTATCGTTCCGGTTATCGACAAGCGGCCATTTGTTTTTAATCCCTATCTTCTCATGAAAATAAAAATTCACACCTATGAAATCCTGCTGCTTCTTGGTATACTCCAAAAACATCCGGTTTCTTATGAAGTCATATGTATAGACAACCGCCTTATTTATTGCCGAATTCTTATCGAACGTCTCTACGAAAGTGTAGTTTTCCGCCATTCCGACTTTCGCGGTTGGCGCTATTTTTTTTATGGACCGATATGCTTTTTTATGCGCCTCGGCACAGTTGAAAACCGCCTTGCCGCATCCTATGTAATCATTCTTTTTCTGTGGAGGGAACGCGCCATTTATATACGAAAATGAAGCGAGAATCATCGGTTCGTTGATAGTTATCCAGAAATCAACATATTCACTGAGCTGCTTCACGACAAGTTCCGCATATCTTTGAAAATAACCTGGAGTTTTGAAATTTGTCCATCCGCCTTTTTCTTCCAGCCATACCGGAGTTGTGTAATGCCAAAGCGTTACCATCGTTTTCATATTCCTCTTGCGAAGGCTCATCAAAATTTTCCCGTAGTGCTCGATCGCTTCCCTATCAAACTCCCCTTCCTTCGGCTCGATACGCGACCACTCCAAAGAAAGCCGATGGACATTTTGATTGAGGTTCTTTGCTATATCGAAATACGTTTCATAACTTTCGTAATAATTGCAGGCTTTTCCTGCCGGAAATTTTTCCGACCAATTGCAATTTTCAATTCCGCCCTCGACTTGATAAGATGAAGAAGCCGATCCCCAAAGAAAGCCTTCGGGAAATTCTAGTTCTTTTTGCATGGAAATAACTTATAACGAATAACTTATAACGAAATGTCCTCCATATTGTCTGTCATTGCGAGGAGGTACTCCGACGAAGCAATCCCGCAATTATATCGACAAATCCTTCCACTGCGGATTGTTACTTTCAATCAAATCCACTTTCTTTTTTCTCGAACCTGCTTTGATTTGTTTTTCCCTTGCGATAGCTGCATTAACATCGTTACATTCCTCACAGTAAACGAGTTTATTTATATTATATTTTGCGGTAAAACTTTTCTTGTCCTGTTTTTCGGAGTGCTGCCATAATCTTGCCGATATGTTAGACGTTACTCCTGTGTACAAAACTGTGTTTCTTTGATTAGTTAGAATATAAATATAGTAATGTTCTTGATTCATATTGTTTTTGTTCGTATATTTTCGGGATTGCTTCGGAGCACCTCGCAATGACACACTTATTATTGTCATTGCGAGGCGGTACTCCGCCGTGGCAATCCCGTGAGAAAATTCGCAAGACCGTAAATTTATGTTTTATCTGCATAATATCGGGATTGCTTCGTCGCCAAATGCGCTCCTCGCAATGACAGATAAGATGGTATTTTCGCAAAATTATTCCCCTTCCATCTCCGCCTTAATCTCTTCAAATTCATTCTCGATAGCCTTGAGCTTCAATCGACTTTCTTTGATGAGTGTTGCGCCTTCTTTGACCTTTTCCAGCCCTTTTTCCAAATCGATTTCTTTCTGTTCATCAAACCACTCGGAAACCTTTTCGAGTTTTTTGATTGATTCGCCCAAAGTGCCTTGTATATCTTTTGCCATGATTATTCCTTAAATTTCTTAATCTCTTGTATGAGCGCCTTTGCCTCGCCGCCCTGCAATCTTACCTTTATTATATCATTTTTTCGGATTTCTTCCACAGACCTGAGACTTTTTCCGTTTTTGGAAACGATTCCATATCCCATCTGCAGTTGCCTTTCGGGATCATTGAGCCTCAGTGAATTGTCCGCGCTCTCTATATTATTGCCGATATATGCGAGTCGGCTCTCGAACTTTGAGCAATAATCTTTCCGGAAATCGGCGATTCTTGCTTTTTTTGAAACTATGTCTCTTTCTATAATCTTAAAAGCACTACTTAGAAAATAATCATATTTGCTTTCCGCCTCTTCCAATATGTTCTGGAACCCCCGTTCTATGCCCACCGTGCAGTTTTCCAGTTTGTATTTTTCATTTTGAAACTTTTTTTCAAAGCCAGCGAGTATATTTTTTTCGTGATAACTGATTTTGTCTATTTCTCTTTCCCATAGATTTCCGATGAGCTTGGCAGCCGCAGTAGGAGTTGAAACGGAATAATCCGCAGCAAGCGAAAGAAGCGATATGTCTCGATCATGTCCCACGCCGCAGATAATCGGCACTTTCAAGGCTTTCGCACACCGGATCAGCGCTTCATTATTGAAAGCTTGCAGACTTTCCAAACTTCCGCCGCCGCGTATGATCACCAGCGCGTCCAGGTCTTTCATTTTCCTGAAGAGCTTAACGGCGTTCATCAGCTCGAAAACCGCCCGCTTTCCTTCCACACTGGAATTCACAAATTTTATCTTTAAGCCATATTTTCCGATATTGCTTATGAAATCTCCGATTGCCGCACCATCTCTGGAAGTGATGAGTCCGATATTTTGCGGAAGCGCGCAAAGGGCTTTCTTGTTTTGCTCGTCAAAAATCCCCTCTTCTTCCAGCTTTCGCCTCAGCATCTCATATTCTTTTTTGAGAACGCCTTCGCCTTCCAACTCTATGACATTCGTCTTGAAACTGAGTTTTCCATAAGGCTTATAAACCTCGGGGCAGCCTTCAACCATAACCTCCATCCCTTCTTGCAAGTTTATCCCCAGAACCTCATATTGATATTTGAAAATAAGACAATTCATCACGCTCTCATCCTTTTTGTCCTTGAGACTGAAATATATCACATTGTTCCGATTGTCCACGCTGGAAACTTCGCCTCTGATTTTCACCTGCAAGCTCCACAGCTTTTCATTCACGATATCCCAAAACTCTCCCACGGAAAGGATTTTTTCTTCTTGCTTTTTTTCTTGCGCTTTTTCTCGGAAGTAAGAAAGGTTCGCTTTTTTAGCGGACGGCTTATCTGTTTCCGCGCCGCCTTGATCTTCTTTTATGATACCTAAAATATCTCTGCCGTATTTGTTAAATTTCGCATCTTTTATCCCTTTTATTTCTATCATTTCCGCTTTGCTTCCAGGGCACTTATGCGCGATTTCTTCCAAAGTTTTGTTCGGAAGAACGCGAAAAAGCTCGACGCCTTCCTTTTTTGCCGTTTCGTTCCTCCATAAAGTGAGTTTTCTGAGCGTTATTTGAAACATATAGAGATTATATATCAAAAACAGAGCTCAGGAAAGCTCTGTTTTATTAATCATCTTTTGCATTCACATAAACTTTACCTCTCTCTATCCCGGAAGGAGAGGGAGCGCAGCCTTTGTATTAGAAGATAAATTATGTGAAATTTATCAGAATTTTTCTTCGTCATTCGATGTCGAATTCAGAGTTGACTCTGAATCGGAATCTTTATATCCTCCGCCTAAGATCTGCCCGGATTCCTGTTTTCTTCTATTTCTGTTCATAAGCGCATTGATAAGAAGAATGAGGACTATAAGAATCAGAAGCAGTATGAACCAGTCTTCAGAGCTCATATACCTTTCTTTCTCAACTATAGTCTTTGGCGCATCCTGGCATTGTGCGCATTTCTCACATGTCGGACATGGCGTTTTCTCCGTCTGAGCGGCTTGGACTTCGCCAGTCGACTCTACCAGAGCAGCAGGCTTCGTAGTAGAAGTGGAAGGGATATATGTTCTTGGGAAATAAGTTGATTTTGCTTGGCAAAGCGTCTTGACCTGCTGTTCTTCCGTGACCGCATCCAATGTTCCATTGGTCGAAGTCAATCTGAAATAATAAGTGGTACAAGGACTTAATCCTCCGATTATGGAAGCATGATCGATTTTTTGTTTGGAAAGATCCCAGCATCCCGCCACATTCCAGTCATACCCATATTTCGGTTTTTCACCTAAGAACTTGGAAGCTTTTGCATAAACCACGCAAGTCGTACCGTTTATATTGGTTTTCCACTTGAAGCTGGCTTCGCACGTCTTGATGCTCTGCAAGGTCAGATCATAGATATAGAGATTTGAAATCTGTGTAGGAGGAGTGATGATTTCATGCGTCAATGTCCTGAAAGAAAGTTCCGTGCTTACCACTTCAACTGTTCTTATTGAGGAAATGACTCTGCAATAATAAACGGTGTTCGGCTTCAGCTGAAATATATTTATATTATGGCTTGTGATATTGGGATTTGTGTCAAATGTTGAGCTTGAAAAATCATAGCCGTAATCAGGTTTGCTTCCGAGCCTTCCTTTTGTGATGGACATTTCTCCACACACCACTCGGCTGTCCGCTTTCTTGTTGGTAAGCCAAGTGAACTTAGCGCCGGTTTCTGTTACGTCAAAAACTTTTTCATTGGTGATTGTCAGCGGGATTATC
>Ga0224525_1001117_pt1 | contig 10207 bp, 8 predicted proteins | sample CFST100metaG_FD_179874 | JGI IMG/M metagenome (GOLD analysis project Ga0224525, IMG submission 179874) | Peat soil microbial communities from Stordalen Mire, Sweden - C.F.S.T100 | ecosystem: Environmental > Terrestrial > Soil > Wetlands > Peat | place: Sweden: Norrbotten County, Stordalen Mire...
GTCCACCTCTTCGGGAGGCATCTCCAGGAAGAGCAGCACCACCGGGAAGCTGGTGGGCGGAATCACGTTGCGGTAGGCCTCGGTGATGGCGTGCATCAGCAGCCGGTCGCGGATCAGGCGCTTGTTGACAAAGATATAGATGGAATTGCGGTTGAGCTTCTGCAACTCGGGCTTGGAGTAGAAACCGGAGAGACGCAAGGCTCCCGGCGCACGCACGGGCGCATCGGGGTCCTTTTTCCACGGCGGCGGCTCGGGCAGCCCGGCGTGCCGCAACGGCATTTCAGCGGCCAGGGGAAGCAGTTGGGCCAGCGTCTCCTTGCCAAAAAGCTGGTAAACGCGCTCGGCCGTGCGCTCGACCGGCGGCGCGGAGAGAACGGTGTGGGTGGCCGAAACGAGCTCGAAGCGCATCTCCGGGTGAACCAGGGCGTAGTGGGTGACGAGCGCCGTGATGTGGGCCAGTTCAGTCGATTCGGCGCGCAGAAACTTGCGCCGCGCCGGGGTGTTGAAGAACAGATCGGCAACGGCCAGCGTAGTGCCTCGGGGCAGGGCGGCATCGTCCACATGAAGGATCTTTCCCCCGGCAATTTCAATGCGACTTCCGGCGGATTCTTCCCCGGTGGCGGTTTCCAGCGTCACGCGGGCCACCGAAGCAATCGAGGGCAGCGCCTCGCCGCGGAATCCGAGCGTGGCAATGGAAAGCAGGTCGTCGGCGGTGCGCAGCTTGCTGGTGGCGTGGCGCTCGAAGGCCAGCAGAACGTCGTCGCGGTTCATGCCGTGGCCGTCGTCGGTGATGCGGATCAGCTTGCGTCCGCCCGCCTCGACCTCGACGCGGATGCGGGTAGCTCCGGCATCGAGGGCATTCTCCAGCAACTCCTTGACGACCGAAGCCGGCCGGTCCACCACCTCGCCGGCGGCGATCTGGTTGGCAACCTGGTCGGAAAGTACGCGGATGCGGCCCATACGCTTCAGGGTAACGCAAAACGGCAGTGGGCAGCAGACAGTGGACAGTGAACAGAAAAAACGCGGGCCGGGTGCCCCATCCATTTCCGCGCTTTTTGCGGAAATGGGTGGGGGACGATGTCACTGTTTTCTTGCCGGATCAAAGGAGGCTCTGGATGGTTGCCGGGGCCGGAAAATTACTTGGCCTTGGCAGCAGCGGCTGCCGCAACGGCGGGGCAGGCCGCGCCGCAGCTTCCGCCACACGGCGTTTTGGCCGCGGCCGGAGCAGCCGCGGGGGCGGATGCGGGAGCCGGCTCGGCGCTCTTGCCTCCGTAGTCGGTCACATACCAGCCTGAACCCTTGAACTTGAAGGCGGGCGCGGTGAGCACGCGCTCAAGTGCGCCCTGGCACTTGGGGCACACCGTCTCCGGCTTTGACTTGAAATGCTGAATCTTTTCCAGGCGCTGCCCGCACTGTTTGCAACGATAGACATACAACGGCACAGTTTTTACCTCTTGTGAAGAAAAACTTTCATCTTTTATTGTATCGCGGAGGCGGCAATTGCCTGCAAAATGCCGTCCTCCGCTCCTTACTTTTGTATTCAGGCTTTCAATGCGCCGTAACCGGAACCGAGCCGCACAGGTTTTCCCAGGCCAACGAGAGTTCCCCCTTGTTGCCGCCCAAATCCTTGACCGTATACTTCAGGCTCTCAACCAGCGACGGCGGTTTCTCCATGTTCATCTTTATCTGGCCCAAATTCTGCGACTTGTCGTAGCTCAATCCCCACTGGCCGGTCTGCTTGTTCACGATCAGCACCCAGTTGACGGGGTCGGAAATATCCACGAACAGCGTGTAATCGCCCTTGGGAACGCTCAGGCTCCCCAGGGTCAGATCCGCCTCGGTGTGCAGACTGGTGGCGGCATTGGCGCCCGCGCGCCACACCGGGTAGCGGGGATCGTGGCTGATCAGCCCATCTTTGGTGAAGATATGGCCGGCCCGTCCCTTGACGCCCGGCGAGTTGTAGGCGATGGTGATGGTTTTGCCGCCAATGGCCGCCGTTTCGGTGGCGGGCGGACTCTTCGGCGGGCCCATCTGGGCAGAAAGCGCAGCGGCGGCGGCGATCAGGCCCGCGCAGATCAAAAGACGCTTCATATTGGTTTCAACCTCCGGGAAGTACATCCTTGCCGGGGAGCGTTCTCCCCAACGCGACCATTGTCGCACCGCGCATCCCGGTTGGGAAGAACCGCGGCTCGGAGCATTTTATTGATCCGGCCCAAATGAACGAGAACAGGGTGCCCCATATCTTCCGCGTTCTGTGCGGAAGATGTGGGAAAGCCGGGTGCCCCACCCTCGCGACGTCTTTGTTTTTGTCGCTAGGGTGGGAAGCACGATGCCAATCTTTTGGGCCGGATCAGTAAAGATGAATATCAAGCTCACTCCGGCATGGCCGGGTGCCCCACCCTCGCGACGTCTTTGTTTTTGTCGCTAGGGTGGGAAGCACGATGCCAATCTTTTGGGCCGGATCAGTAAAGATGAATATCAAGCTCACTCCGGCATGGCGTCCGGCGGGTTGCACGGAAAGGATTTTGTAACGCGGAATACCTCCAGAGACTCCTCTGGAATTTGCCCCGGCCTCTACACTGGAATCATGCCGGGATTTCACATCGAGCATTTTGGTTGCCGCGCGGCGCGCGCCGATGGCGAGGCGGTCAGCGGACGGCTGCGCGCCGCCGGACTCCGCGAACAGCAACCCGCGGCGGCCGATGTGGTGGTGGTGAACACATGCAGCGTGACGGCGGAGGCCGACCGGGCGGCGCGCGCTTACATCCGCCGGGCGCACCGTCTGAATCCGGCGGCGCGCATCGTGGTAACCGGCTGCCTGGCGCAGCGTGCGCCGGAGGAGTTGGCCGGCCTGGAGGGCGTAGCCGCCGTCGTCGGGAACAGCCATCTAGCGCTGGCGCCGGAGATTATTCTGGGGTTCACGAACGGCGCTGACGCCGTTTCCCCCGCTCCGGTCAGCCCGGCTCTGGTCAGCGCAGAGGCGCTGCGCTCCGGCGCGGCTCAGGCTCCCATCTGGGCCGACGACCGCTTTGCCTACTCGTTCCCGGAGGGAGAACGGATTGCTCCCGGCGCGCGGACGCGGCCCAATCTCAAGATTCAGGAAGGGTGCGGCAACCGCTGCGCGTTTTGCGTGATTCCGCAGACGCGCGGCGCATCGAGAAGCCTGCCCGCCGCCGCCGTTCTGCGGCAGGTGGAGGGTTTTGTGGCCGCCGGGGGCAAGGAACTGGTGCTCTCCGGAATCAACCTGGGGCGCTGGGGACGGGATTTGTGGCTTCCCACCCATGCGGCAGAAGTAAGCCGCATGGATGGGGCACAGAGCCTTCTGGCTTATCCGACACTGGCCGGGCTGGTGCGGCAAATTTTCTCACGAACGCCGCTGCCCCGTCTGCGGCTCAGCTCCATTGAACCGATGGACTGGGACGCGGAGCTGATCGGGCTGATGGCCGAGTTTGGCAATCCACAGCAAGGACCAGCGCGGCTGGCGCGCCATGCGCATCTGCCTTTGCAGTCGGGTTCGGACGCGGTGCTGCGGCGGATGCACCGCCGCTACCGTCCCTGGCACTACGCGGAAAAGGTCGAGGCGCTTATGCGCGCCGCCGGGCCGGATCTGACCCTGGGAGCCGACGTAATGGCAGGCTTTCCGGGTGAGACGGAGGCGGAGTTCGAGGAGACATTGGCGCTGCTGCGCGCGCTTCCCTTCGGCTACCTGCACCTTTTCCCGTTTTCACCGCGACCGGCCACCATGGGCTGGGAGCTTCATGCCCGGCAGCCGGTTCCGGCTGAGGCGGTTGAGGAGCGGATGACGGCCTTGCGCGCCTTGGCTGCGGAAAAAAGCAAGACACACCGCAAGCGCTTTGTGGGCCGGGAGCTGGAGGCTCTCACCCTGCGCACCCCGGCGGAGATGAAGGCGCGGGCTCGCACCGCCGCGCTGACCGAGAATTTTCTGCCTGTGGAGGTGAAGGGCTGCCTGACCGCCAACCGGCTGGCGCGGCTGCATGTGACCGGATTGAATGCCGTGGGAACGCTGGAGGCTGAGGCGGAAGCGCCGCAAGCGGCCCGGCAGCAAGCCTGAGCCATTTCCGCCTGAGCAAAAGAGCCTGTTTCCGGGCATTTCCGGAATGAAAAAAGGCGCGATCCCAGCCCGGCGGCCTTCCCTGCGGAGCTTCCCGTTCGCAACCCCGCCAAAACTGCACGTTGATGGGAACCGGACCAATGATATACTCAGGGTGCGCTGATCTGCCCGCGGCGAATCCGGTAGATGCCGGTGGCGGGTGGAGCAAATTCAGAATTGGTGTAGATGGAGTTGATGCAGCCAATCGCCGTTTTCCTCAAAAAAGCGGCATCTGCACACTTTTTCGGACCCCACAGTATTTCTGAAATTGCTCTAACAGCAAACTTGGAGGAGTACCATCGCATTCGATAAACGTTCGGCAAAGTCCTTTATCCGCATCAATGAGCGGATTCGTGCGCGCGAGATTCGCGTTATCGACGAAAATGGCGAGCAACTAGGCATTCTGCAACCCTTTGAGGCAATGAGAATCGCCCGTGAGCGCGGACTTGACCTGGTCGAGGTTTCGGCCAATGCGGTGCCGCCAGTCTGCCGCATCCAGGACTACGGTCGCTTTCTCTACGAGAAGGAAAAGAGCGAGCGCGCCGCCAAGAAAAAGCAGAAGGTGGTAACGCTCAAAGAGGTCAAGTTCTCCGTGACCGTGGACGAGCATGACTACCAGACCAAGAAGAACAAGGCGCTCAGCTTCCTGTCCGGCGGAGACAAGGTAAAAGCCAGCCTGCGCTTCCGCGGCCGGCAGATGTCCCACCGCGATCTGGGGTACAAGATCATCAACAAGCTGATCGTGGACCTTGGCGACGCGGTCATTGTGGAGTTCATGCCGCGCATGGAGGGCAACACCTTGCACGCCATTTTGGCGCCGTCCAAGAAGCAGGAAGCGCCCAAACCGGAGCCGGCTGCGCCACAGCGGGTGCGGGTATCAACGCCCAAACCAAAACCAGAGGTCGTTGCTCAGGCTGTTGTCCCCGTTGTACCCAAGGCGCCGGTGCCGACGGCGCAATAAGCCGTTTTTTGGATTCCGTATACTCTACAGGCCGCCCATTTCGGGTGGCCTGTGCTGTTTTATCTGCACAATTATGCTTGACACCTTTTTTAGGAAAGAGGATAATATCCCATTCAGGAGGGAAAATGAACTTTTTTCGAGTAGTTTTTCCGTCGTGGTTTCTGCTGCTCTTGTGACAGGTTCGGGAACCCTTGTATTTGCGCAACTAGACACGGATTTCAGCCGTCCGCCTTCTGGTGGATGAGATAGTTCCAAACTCAGTCAGGCAGTTCTGACCAACGTGAACAAGGGCGTACGTAACTACGCACTGAAAAAGCAAGCGGACCAGCTCACGGCCAGCGATGTGGAAATTGCTGCGGCATCTATGAAAACAGCCATAGACCACCTTCAGGAGATTGGCTACAACGCCGCTTTGGAAAAACGGATTCTTGATAATGAAGAGGCGTTCCTGAATTACCATCTAAGCGACAATGATGTCTCATCCTTTCAGAAAACGCTAGCTGCGCAAGGCCTTCAAGTTGACGTATCCAGAGTTCGTTCTTCCATGGACCCGGATTATGAGGCGAGGCAGCAGTTTCTGTCTACGGTGAAAAAACAGGGCCTGTACAAGACAGAACTCGCGGTTGTTGAGGAATTCAGGACGCAGGAATTGCAATTTGTATCACAATCGTTGGTCGATCCTGGCAGAAGCATTGCAATTCACCAACCAAGGAATGGACGTTTTGTGCTGGCAATGTCACGCACGTGTAGAACATGCCTTTTCACTGCAGCGGTCGGACTAGCTTCTGGATGTGGCATAACTGGTTTTGCTTGCGAAGCAGCGGTTGTTGCTTGTGGCATGTGTGCAATGGGGTGAATGAAGGAGAAAATTATGGGTGCAACAGGTGGAACGCGTGGAATCTGGGCTTGGCCAGGTCCAGCCTATATTTACCGATGGCTGATTGTAGTAGCTTTCATGCTCCCTCTCTTGCATGTCTTCGGCATGGCGGATTTTGCAATGTCCGTGGCCACTGCTTTGATTATCTGTGCTTCGTACCTTTCGGCGCCATTTCGTACGGATTTGAGTGCAAAGGATTGGCATAAGTTCAACCACGGCACGGTTTGGATCATGCGAACTGCCGCACTGGGAGTTGGCTTTTGGCTGTTTTCAGCCACTCCAGGTAATATCGGTCGTTTTGTCGCAGTGTTAGTCTATGCGGTGCTGTATGTAATCAGCGAAAATACAGTATGGCGTCGCAAGCGAGCAGTATTGGCGACCGAATAGGTAACCTTCGCAATCTTATCCATTCAAAAAGACTCGGCTGTAGCATTTCTGAATTTTCAGAGATTGGGACAGCCGAGTCATTGTTGTGTGTCGAGGAGAGAAGCATCGATTTTCTAATCGTTGAAAGTCGTGCTCTTAATTTAGCCAGCGCTAATCGAGAGGCTTAACCGGAAGCACGGGCAGGACGATGAAGCCCTCGCGTCATAGGCCCTCCTCGGCGGCGCGCGCAACTAGCTTCTTCAGTTTCCCCTCGATCTGCGCATCGCCCACATGCTGGTCCTGAAGAACGCCATCGGCATCGATGGTAAAGGTGGCCGGGATCGCATGCACGCCGAATTGCCTTGCAATGTTTCCTCCGGAACCGCCATCGCGATACTGCATCCACGTCATGCCATTCTTGGTGACGAACTCTCTCCACTTGGCTTCATCGTCGTCCAGGCTGATGCTGAGCGCCACAAACGGCTGTCCTTCAAACTTTTTGGCAATCTGCCGGATGTGCGGCACCGCCTCGCGGCATGGACCGCACCAGGTGGCCCAGAAATCGATCAGCACCACTTTGCCGGCCAGCCCGTCCAAGCTGATGCGCTGCCCGGTCAGCGTGGTCAGGGAAAAGGGCGGCGCCATTCTGGCCCGCGCCAGTTCGACGCGCTCCATAAAGCGCGCGGCCCGGTCATGCGCCTCCGGATTTCTCCGGTCCTGGCTGAGAAAAGCGGCAAACTCCTGGCGGGCCGCATCATCCTGATGCAGCCGCGCCAGTGAAACGCCCAGCGCCAGATGCGCCTCCGCCAGCGCTGGATATTCGGCCAGCGCGGTTTTCAGCTCATCGCAGCTTTCGCTGAAGAAAATATCCTTTTTGCTGCTGATTCCCTGTTCCTGCAAGGCCCTCGCCAGCAAGTAATGCACGGCGGCATGGGGCTCTCCGGCGGTGGCCTGCGGCAGCATCTCGCGCGCAACCTCCGCGGCATCCTTCGATGCGCCAAGCTTCATCGCCAGCCGGTAGGCGCGACGAAGGCATTCCATGCAGTGACCGCCATCCTGCTTGTTGGCCTTGCGATAATCGTCGATCGCGATGTCATCGCTGTGATGCTTTTCCCAATCCATCGCCGAGGCAAAGGTTTTGCGGGCCTTGGGATCGGTTGGCTCGCCCGGCTTGGGCGCGTCCGCGGCGTGCAGACACGGACCCAGCGCCAGCAGCAGAAGCGCCATAGCAAAACATCCCTTAAGTGCGAAGATGGAGTTCCGGAACATGCGCCTCTTTTCGCCAATGACCGCCGGACAGTCAGGATAAAAAGATAACAGGCAACAATCCAGCGGAATCTACGACCCGGTCGGGCGCTCTTCTTCGAGCACCGCGTCAAGCAGCCCGCTCAGGCTGGCGGCGCGCGTATGGCTCAGTTGCGCCTCGGCGCCGCTGACCTCGGAGGCCCGCGACAGCTCGTCAGCAAGATTCAACGCGGCCAGCACGGCCACACGCAGTGAGTCCACCGTGCGGCCCTGCGCGGCCACAGCGCGCATACGCGAGTCCACCAGCCGGGCCAGGTTGCGAATGTGCTCCGCGTCCTGGCCGGAGAGGTGATAGGGCTGGTCGTAAATTTGAACGGTTACATACGCTTTCGCGTTGCTGGATTCTTTCTGGTCCAAGCCGTGCCTCACAATTCCAGCGCATCCAGTTGCGCCAGCAGCCGCTCCACGCGCTTGCGCACATCGTCGCGCTCGGCATGGAGCACGCTGACTTCCCTCTGCAAATTTTCGACTTGAGGCACCTGCTCACTCAGTTTGGCTTCCGCCGCGCTGGCTCTCTCCTCGGCGGCGGCGCGGTCCTGCCGCTCCCGCTTGACCAGGTTCACCGCGCGTAGAACCCGGTCTTCAAGCGCGGAAAATTCATCCACGCTCAACGCCAGGGCTTCTGACTCCGCAACCGGCTCTTCAGCGGGCTTCTCTTCGGCCTGCTGTTGCGGCTGATCTTGTTGCGGTTGATCTTGGACCGCGACTTCTGAGTTCCACAAGGACTCTGACATTTGAAAAAAACCTCCACGCGCATACAACTTATCCGAGCAAGTATACCCCAGATCGAACCGGTTCCGGAACTAACTCCGCAGCCGCGCCCCAACCTTGCCAACAGCCTCGATCACGCGCTGCTGAAAGCTTCGCAACTCACCCTCGCGCAGCGTGCGGTCCGGCGCCTGGAAGGTCACGCCCAGCAGCAGCGAATACTCGCCCGCGCCCCGTTTGGCGTCGCGAAAGACCTCGCGCGCCCGCCAATCCACCAACTCGGGAATCCGCAACGCAGCTACCGCGTGGTCGATCTTTTCCCACGCGACGCTCTCGTCCAAAATGAGCGAAAAATCGCGGCGAACTGGCTGGAAGCGCGAAATTTCCTTCGCCGCCGGCTCACGCAAGGGCAGTTCGTACAGCCGGTCGAGATAAAGCTCACCCACCAGCACCGGCTCCTTGAGCTTGCGCGCCGCCGCCTCGCGCGGATGCAGTTGGCCGAACCAGCCCACAGTCTCTCCATCGACGGCCACGCGCGCTGCGCGATACGGATGCAGCCACTCCGGCGTCAGGCCCGCCTCGGCCGGAAAGCGGTCAAAGTAGACCGAACGCGACTGGAAATGCGCCAGCGTCTGCTCCATCACGCCCTTCATGTCGTAAAAATCAATTGCCCGCGCCGGGTGCAGCGGACTCTGCTCGGGCAGGCTGCCCACCGCGCCGAAGGCCAGCGACGGCCGCTCCTCCACCTTTTCCGTTGTGCCGCTGAAGACCGTGCCCAGCTCGAAAAGGCGCGCGTCGCTCACGTCGCGGTGCAGGTTGCCAGCAATCATCGTCAGCATACCCGGCACAAGCGACGGCCGCAGCACGCCCGCCTCCTCGCTCAGCGGATTGCCCAGCGGAACCACCTGCCCCGGCTGCGGCGCAGTCTGCGCCGCCTCGGCCACCGAGCAGAAGGTGCTCGAAATCGCCTCATGGAAGCCGGCTGACCGCAGCGTCCGCCGCACTTCGGATTCCTTCTCCGCCCAAGGCAGCGCATGAACCCCTCCGCCAAAGGACGGCAGCGTGCTGGCAAAGCGGTCGTAGCCGAAAACCCGCGCCACCTCTCCGGTCAGGTCGATCTCGCGCTCCAAATCCAGCCGCCAACTGGGCAGCGTCACCTGCCAGGAAATATCCTCGCCATCACGCTGGGTGCCCCATATCTCCGGACGTTCTTTGTCCGGAGATGTGGGAGCTTCACTCTTCAGCCCGCAGCCGAGCGCCGTCAGCACTTTCTCGACCGTCGCCGCGGTAATTCCCTCATCGCCCACCGTCGCGCCCAGAATGCGGTGCACCTCGCTGAGCTTCAACTCGACCGGCTGACGATTGGCGGTGCGCGCTTCCTGCGCAGGCACGCGCACGTCCACCAGCTCGCCCTCGATGAATCCGCCGCTGGCCAGCAAAAAGCTGCTCACCAGGGCCGATGCGACCGGCGCGGCGTTGAAGTCCGCGCCGCGCTCGTAGCGGTGGCTGGCATCGGTGTGGAGCCCGTGCCGCCGCGCCGTTCGCCGCACGGACATGGGGTCAAACCAGGCCGACTCCACCAACACATTCTTCGTCGCCGGCGTAATCATCGTCTCCCAGCCGCCCATCGTCCCGGCCAACCCGAGCGCCTTCACTTCGTCGGCAATGACCAGGTCGTCCGGATCAAGTTCGCGCACGACGCCGTCCAGCGTTTTCAACTTTTCGCCCTGGCGCGCGTGCCGCACCACGATGCCGCCTTCGAGCTTGTCCAAATCGAAAACGTGCGTCGGCTGACCCATCGCCAGCCAAGCGTAGTTGGTCGCGTCCACGGCATTGGAAATCAGCTTCTGTTCGAGTAGCCCAAAATAAGTGGCCACCT
>Ga0224525_1001118_pt1 | contig 10206 bp, 7 predicted proteins | sample CFST100metaG_FD_179874 | JGI IMG/M metagenome (GOLD analysis project Ga0224525, IMG submission 179874) | Peat soil microbial communities from Stordalen Mire, Sweden - C.F.S.T100 | ecosystem: Environmental > Terrestrial > Soil > Wetlands > Peat | place: Sweden: Norrbotten County, Stordalen Mire...
ATATAATACCTGTATGCTTCATCAGGCGCCAGGGGTGATTGGCCTATGATATCGTAGCCGCGAAGAAGGCTTTTGTCCTTGTTCATTACATCCTTTATATCGTATTTGCCTTCCCTGATGACTTTTACGGCGGAAGCTGTGCCCAGCACCGTGCCTGACGGCTTTATATAAGCATAACTTAAGACAAGATTATCAGCATTTTTAAACGCATTTACAAACCTGGCGTATCGTTCTTCTTTTTTTGCCTCCGGCGTCAAAAGCCCCAGGGCTTTTCCAAGAGCCGGTGGATAGCTTACAGTCGCTCTTTTATCCATGCCCGCGTCAAAGCCGGTCATGAACATGTAAGCGGAACACAGCGTATCCGCGCCTGCCCCGTCAAGCATGGCCACATACGCGCCCGCGTTTTCCTTTGGCTCCGCGTTTCCGGTGAGCATGGCTTCCTTTGCCGGGTCGGCGTATTCCACATATTTCACGGAACCCGTGATGTCAAACACAGCCTCAAGCAAAAAAAGCCTGTCCGCGTCCTTTGCGGCCGCAGCCTTTTCAAAAAGCTCATCCATGATGCCGGCTGCGCGAACCACGCAGGCAAGAAGCTCCGTGTTCTTTACCCGGCCGGCGTCTATGATATCTTCGAGGATGTCCTTTATTTTTACGGGCTCGTTTTGGGACGACATGGCCCTTCCGGCCGCGTCCATGTCCGATTTAAGTATTGCCCGTCTTTCTTTTATGAGTTCAACGTCAATTTCTTTTGACAGCATGGCGTCGCGCTTTTTAAATGACTCTTTCAGCGCCTTTGACACGGCCGAATCCGGGTCCTTTTCCGCCATATAACCGAGGCTGTTTAACTCCGATTTGAAAACCGAAAATCCAAAATTACTCATTCTGCATGACGAAGCCGGGTTTCCCAGCAGCATGAGAAAAGTCTCTTTATCCGATTTCCCGCTAAAACGCGCTATCGCCGCGGACTTTAAAAGCTCAAATACCGGGGACGAACCTATGGGTTCCTCGGAATAATACGCTATACCGAACCTGTCAAAAACAAGTTTCAAAAGCTCCGCGGTCTCGCTGTTGTAATTGATGACAGAAATATCGGACGCTGTTACACCCTTTGACAGGAGTTCCTTTATCTTGAAACCTATTATCTCGGCTTCATCAAGGGGTATCATACAGTTGTAAAGTTCTTTTGTGCCCTTTCTGCCGCGAGCGTCTTCAAACTTGTCGAACTTTACTACCCTGACACCGGCCTTTATAAGCATCGTTGATATCTCTTTGAATACAGGTTCCATCATGTCATAATCTTCTATAAGTATGACGCCGTCATATACAACCCTGCCGCCGCTTTTCAGGTATTCATAAAGCTCCTTATACGCGAAGAATATATCAAAAAATTTTCCGCCTTTATACCCGGCCGCCTTTTTCATGTATAGTTCCATAAAATCAATAAAGAGGATTTCAGGGTCTTCGGGAGCAAAAGACGACCGCGCTTCCGGTATTTTGTCCCAGGCTATATGCGTGATCACCTGCTTTATGAATTCGCGGGTATCGGCCACGAGATTTTGCCTGCGGTTTTCCACGCGTTTAAAAGGATCGTTTTCACCCCTGGCCGCAAGAACTTCGGTCGCTATCTCATACATGAGGAACTGCTCGCGCTCCTCGCTGTAAAAAGTGGATCCGGCCTTTGACCAGCTTTTTCCGAGTATGATGTTCGCGACATTCAGGAAGCCTATCATATAGGAGGATATGTCCGGAGGGATTATGGCCGGTATTGAGTTCACGCGCATATTCTCCATGATGGCGGACTGTACCTGGAAAGCTCTCTGCTGGTTATTGACCATGTAGCGCACGGAATAAAAATCATTATCCGAAAGGCCGGCTTTTGATTTAATATCGGAAATTATAGGCATGACAAAACCAACAAAAAGCCGACATAACACGCGGTAAAAGTTTTATTCATCTATTCTCCCTGTTATGAAACTATTTTAAGTTTTGCAGGCCTTTTTGTCAAGGACTTTGCTTAGGATTTTGCTCGGGCGATTGATAATCGCCCCTACAAAAACCGCATTATGTTTCATTTTTGTAAGGACGCATATCATGCGCCCGGCATTACCGTTTTTACGATCTGCCGGCATTTCTTACCGGCCTGCTTTTCTTCCACGTCTGGAAGTCCTCGATGACCATTATCTCCTGTGTCCTCACAATAAAAACCTCCTTTAATGTTTTAATCCGCGTTTACTCCCGCATGGTATATCATAGGATGTCGTCCTGCCGCCTATCCTGTCCGTTATCTGCTTTTTTATTGTATACGCTACAGTTCTGCCGCTGTCATCAGTTGTTTCCTCAAGCCATATCACCTTTTTTGTCTTAGCGTTTTCTATCGTCACAACGCAATCTTCAAATATCTTTCTTTTCATAAGATCGTCTCCTCTGCCTTTATTGCCGGACCCTGAAAGTTTCTCAGGGCCCGGTCTACAAACCCCTCATTGCCAATTTGCCGTTACTCTTCCAGCTTATACCCCGCTTTCATGTAATGATCAATAATAACCTTCCCGGCAAAAAACGGATATATCAGCCAGGAAATGCCGCATGTGCAACACGCCAGTATAAAAGCCAGGATAGCATGGCCCCACACACCTTTATAAGCCAGGTAAAAACATCCGAACAGAAAACACCATAAACCAGCATTAGAAACGTTTACTTCGTGATTATTTACTGTATTCACAAGTATCGCCACAACCGCCTCCTTTAAAATTTTAATACCTCGTTGGAATAGAAACTCCGCTTGTAAAAAGGCTCCATATCCCGAACACGCTTACGACGATTGCGATAACGCAAAAAATCTTCGTCACAATCGAAGCTTTTGAATCACCCTCAAGCCCGGTGATCCATAACATCTTGGCTATAATATAAGCCCCCATCATTGACCCTATGACCGGTATCATTATTTTCCACCTCCTCTCTTTTTTTAGCCGCAGGCTTTCAGGCTGCCGGCTGCAAATCACGCTATCTTTTTTATCACCGTCACTTCCGGCACTCCTATCCTGTCTATGACTCCGTAGCTTATAGCCGCTCTTGCGTCAAAAAGAAAATCTTTTGACTCCTTTTTCTTTGCCTTTACCAGCCACCAGTCCAGAGGCTTTTTGGTCCTCTCTGAAAGCCTTCCCAGGAACTTCTTTGACAGCTGTTTTGATTCATGCGCGTGTTCTAAAACCTCGTCCACTTTCCCCATGGCTCCCGTGGAAATATCGTGAAAAAGAAAACTCGCCCTGCCGGTGCCGAATCTCTTCCTGCCCGTCACCAGAAGCGCCAGTGCCGCGCTGTAAGCCGCTCCTATGGCGCAGGTATAGAAATTGATGCCGCTGTGTTCCACGATGGAGATGATGGAATCAGCTATCCTGACGGAGCCGCCGTATGAGTTGATATAGATGACAGTGTCGTGCTCTTTGTCGCGCATAAGGCCAGTGTAAAAATTCATAAAATCCTTCAACATCTCATTGTTGAAATCGCCGTTGCACAACCAGCTTTTCATGTGTGTGGAAACCGCGGGTGTTTCCCCATATCTGCCTGTAACTACCGTCTTTACTTCGTTTTTGTATCCCATATTAAAGCCTCCTTTTTAACTTCTTACATATACCATGTATAAAGCAATACCCATGCCGCAAAAATTTTAAGATAAAATATGGGGGTTTATTGCTTTAAATGTACGGACAACCGTCAAAAAATGCCTGATATATCTAAAACTGACACCTTGTATTGTTATTGCCCGTCCCCCGTCTTAGACGCCCCTCGTGGGCGTCTAAGACTCGCCCTGCTTTTAGACGGGCACGAGGCCCGTCTCTACGAGGGACTTTGCTTTTATGAACATCAGGTACAAACCTAATTTTTACGGCTTGCGGTTTTTTATCTCATCCAACTCATACCATTCTTTGTAATAATTTTCCGGGTCTGCCTTTATAGGATTGTTTTTTATGTATTCCGTTACAAAATAGTATTCAAATTCATCCCTGATTATCCTGTCATAAAATCTATCCTGCCACACATCGCCCCATTTTAATCCGGCAATCTTGGCTATCTCTTTGCACGAGATGGACTTAAACGCGCCTATAATACCGCCTATACTTTTACCACCAGCCTTTGTTATTGTTATTATGGCATGCATATGATCCGGCATTATTATAAATTCGCCTGCTTTTATCCCAGGGAACCTGCATGACAGGGAACCCCAGTATTTAAATGCGGCAAAGCCAGCCTCAGACATGCACATCCTGCCCCTGTCTAAAACGCCGAAAAGTTTACGGAACTTTTGTGTGTTTATTGTCACGTAATAATTACCCGGCGATGAGTAGTCATGGTCTTTCAGACGCGTAGATTCAATCCGGTATGTTTTTTTGAACATAGTCATAGAATTCACCCCTCTATATTTTTTCTAAAAAATGAAACAAGCCTCTTATTTGTTTATTTTTTTCGTTTTAAAACATAACTTCCCCGTAGAGACGCCCCTCGTGGGCGTCTAAGACTTGCCCTGCTTTTAGACGGGCACGAGGCCCGTCTCTACAAAACCAAAACTAATACCACCACGTAGAGACGCCCCTTGTGGGCGTCTAAAACTTGCCCTGCTCTTAGACGGGGATGAGCCCCGTCTCTACAAAACCAAAACTAACGCCACCAAAACCCTTTTCTACTCGCGCCTATCTCAGACAGAACCGTGTAGTTTTGCATCGTATCGGGAGTTAAAATCCCGTCAAAGCCGCAAATAAAGGCAATAATTGGGGCACACGGAAACTCCTTTTTATGTCGGACATTGAAATAAAATTTCTTATTAAATTTAATTGTATTGAGCAACGTTTTTAATTCATAGCCATTATAAATTTCTCCTTTTCGCAGACTGACGTCTGCGCCTACAATTTTTTGATCTGTTTCCCCGGTTCAATTCCGGCATCCTACGTTCGATATTCTGTATTACAGTTTTATTTCCTTTCCTCTCTCCATCAGTATCACATTCCCGTGCATTTTTTTGAATTCTTCCGGGTTCTGGGTGTGGACCGGGATTACGCACTTTGGGGCCACTCCATCTATCATCCTTTTTACGCCCTGTGCGTCGGTGTGGCCGGAGCAGTGGATCTGGGCGAAGTTGAGGCCGAAGTGGTTCAGCCAGTTCTCAAGGCAGGCTTTGTAGTCTTCATGTTCCTCGCCTTCTATGTAGTGTTCGGACATGGAGTAGACGAAGGTTCCTTTGCCGGGCTGGATGTCTATGAGCTGGGAGAGTTCCGAGGCTGACATGAACATCACAACGTCATTTAAGTTCTTTTTGACCCACTTATAATCTACCGTCTTTTCCTCATACGGCGCGGCATAATGCAAATGCCTTTTTTCATCATCGGGTATGTCAGCATTTTTATTAAATATCTTCAGATTTGGATTATTCAGCGTCTCCGGCAGCCCGCTTACAAGCTCTCTGGCATTATCGATCGTATAGGCAAACCCCGGATTACAAATAAGAACTTTGCCCGCCTTTTTCGCGGCATTGTAAAGGCTCCTAACCCTGTCCACGTTGCGGAAGGAAAACTGCATGCAGGTTATGCCTCTGGACTTTTTTATGGTATCTAGGAACTGATTTTCCACGTCAGCTTCGTTCATCTTTTTCCTGAAATCCACGTCCGTGCTTGCCTTGATCCTCGTCCCTTCCGTTATCAGGTAATCTATGCCCGTCTTTTTTGCCTCATCTATAAAATCCTGCGTCATTTCCGGTTTGAACCCGTGGAACCTGTAATCGCCGGTATAGGCTATGTTTCCTTCCGGCGTTTTTATGATGAACCCGTACGCGCCCGGTATGGAGTGGTCCGTGTGAACGGGCATGACCTCTATATCCTTTATCTTAAATGATTTACCCGATTTAAACTCCACCACATTTCCGTTATCTTCGGACTTAAATGACGAATATATAGTGTTAAAAGCGTCATTTAACTTTCTGGCCCCATGTCCGAGATACACCGGTATCTTCGGGTCAACATCGGCCACATCGCCGAAATGGTCGCAGTGTATATGGGATATCAATATCGCGTCAAACTTAGGAGCCGTGTATTTCAGCTTCGTGTATTTGAGCGCTTCCCCGCAATACACTCCCGGTATCTGCGGAACCATATCAAACTCAAAATAGTCGCGCAATCCCAGCTTATCTCTCGGATCAAGGTAATCAAAACCGCTGTATATACCCTCGCCTCTGTCAAACGGGACGCCGAAATCAAGAAAAACCCTTGTCCTGCCCGTTTCAAGAAGTATCTTATTACCGCCTATTTCTCCGGCTCCGCCGTATGGAATTATTTTCATTTTTCAGTCTCCGTTTTTATGCCGTATTCCCTGACCTTGCTTTTAAGGGTATTTAATACTATGCCGAGTTCTGACGCGGCTTTTGTCTTATTTCCTTCGCACAGGCGCAGCGCCTTTGTTATGGCATATTTTTCCGCGTCGGCCATCGTGGTGATCCTGTTATCATCGCCAAAAGTATTTCCCTGCGCCGGCAGGTCTTCGGACGCCAGTTTCCTTAGCTCTTCCTTCATATCTTTACCGCGCGATTCCATTATGGCGCACCGCATGAGGAACTTATATATCTGCCGGGCATTGCCGGGCCAGTCGTAGGATTCCAGCATTTTGTATTCCTGATCGGTGAGTATCAGCCTCGGATAGCCTTCCTTATAAAGCCTGTATGCCAGAACCTTTGCCACTTCCCTGATATCCTGCTTTCTATCGCGCAGCGGCGGCATGACAAACTCGATACCCGACAGCCTGTAATAAAGGTCCTCCCTGAATTTCCCTTCTTTCACCCTTTTCTTGAGGTCCTCATTGCACGCGGCGATTATCATGACGTCGGATTTTTCGGGTTTTACGGCGCCTACCGGAGTGAACCTGAAATCCTCCAAAAACCTTAAGAGCTTTGCCTGAACGGTCATGTTCATGGAAGCTATCTCATCCAGGAACACCGTGCCTCCGTTTGCTTCCGCAAAAACTCCTTTTTTGTCCTCTTTGGCATCGGTGAAAGCCCCCTTCACATAGCCGAAAAGGCGCGATTCCGTAAGCTCGGGAGACAATCCCGCGCAGTTTACCGGTATGAGCTCGCCTTTTCTCCCGCTCGCCTCGTGTAACATGTTTGCGGCTATCTCCTTACCAGAGCCGCTCTCACCGAGTATAAGGACAGGCACTTTTTTGTATTTTGTTATCCTGTTTATTTTATCGCGCAGGCTCATGATCTGCGAACTTTTCCCGGAAAGCGTTTTTGATTCGTCCACTTCAGGCCTCGCGGCGTTTAGCTCGCTGTCTGAGACCGTGTCAAAAGCCAATTTTCTTATAATATCTTTAAGTATATCCATATTACCCGGATCCCATTTCCAGTACATTTCTATCTCATACCTCAAGTAATTATGGTAGTTCTTTGTCTTTTCCAGCTTTTCATTATAAACTTTGCCAAGTTCCATCGCCTCGCACGCGCAATATAGATCGTCCAGCCGTTTAAAGGTGTCATCGGAAGGCTTTTCGTTTTCATATATAGATTTTGTTATTGTCTTTCCTTCCTGTACCTGTATCAGATATGGTTCTATCAGTTTTCTGTCAGGCCCTTCCACATTGAACCTGCTGGACATGACATACCATTTAACCTTTCTTTTCGCGGATATTATTTTAAGTGCCGAGAGTATCTGCCGGGAATAATCATTTTCAAGCCGGATCCCGCCTATATATATGGAGTCATAAGGCGAATCGGCGTATTTGAGAAGGTCCGTGTGGACTGAGTCAGCTTCGGAAAATTCAATATCGGCGTCTTTAAAAACGGAAAGCAGAAGCGCGGACGCGGTGTAATAAGTGTCTTTGTGCGCTGAGATTATCAGATTCTTCATTTACAGTCTCCTTATATTTTCAATACTAATATATTACAAATATCAATTAGCATTTATCGTGCCGTAAAAGGATGTGAAAAATCCCCATATTTATAACATGCAACCATTATAGCACAGGCTATATTTATTGTCAAATTTTGACAAAATATAAAAAATTGACAGCAACAAGAATAGGGACAACCGTATCATTTAAACGGCTGGTATGTTAAACAAAATATAACATATACGCATAATTTTATTTAAATAATTTTTTAGCAGCTTTATTCAGGCATTAATCTTAATCCGTAACTTATCACTTGGTTGCTTTGCTGGATTTAATGAAAACAAAAACAGCAACCTGATCCAAAATCAGCTCTTCATTATAAGCCTCAACCTTGAGGCTATTACCCTTCAAGTTATTCTTTCAATATCTTCCTGCTGCAAAAAAATATTTAAACATGCCTATTCGTTTGAATGTGTAATAAGCAGCCAAAAAACGGCTGATATGTCTGAAACTTACACTCTATATTGTTTAGAGACGCCCCTCGTGGGCGTCTAAGCTTTGCCCTGCCTTTAGACGGACACGAGGCCCGTCTCTACGGGGCTTTAAAGCAGCAGGCCATCGTAAATGTTTCCGTGCGCTCAAAAACGGATCATATGCCTACGGTTTTCGATTTTTTATCTCATCCAACTCATACCATTCTTTGTAATAATTTTCCGGTTCTGCCTTTATAGGATTATTTTTTATATATTCCGTTACAAAATAGTATTCAAATTCATCTCTGATTATCCGGTCATAAAATCTATCCTGCCATACATCACCCCATTTCAATCCGGCAATTTTGGCTATTTCTTTGCACGAGACGGACTTAAACGCGCCTATTATACTGCCAAGATTTTTTCCTCCCGCCTTTGTTATTGTTATTATGGCATGTATATGATCCGGCATTATTATGAATTCGCCTGCTTTTGTCCCGGGAAACCTTCCTGTAAGTGAACCCCAGTATTTAAATGCGGCAAAGCCAGCCTCAGACATGTACATCCTGCCCCTGTCTAAAACGCCGAAAAGTTTACGGAACTTTTGTGTGTTTATTGTCGCGTAATAATTGCCAGGGGATGAGTAGTCATGGTATTTCAGCCGCGCGGATTCAATCCGGTATGTATTTTTAAACATAGTCATAGAATTCACACCTATATATTTTTTTCTAAAGACTGAAACAAGCCCCTTATCATCTTGTTGTTTTATAAATGCAAAATTTCACCACCCCGTAGAGACGCCCCTCGTGGGCGTCTAAAGACTTGCCTGCTTTTAGACGGGCACGAGGCCCGTCTCTACGGGGGTATATATGATGTCAAACCTATCTTAGGACACAGACAGATGTCATGCCATTCACGATTTCATAAATGCTTTGAGCAAGGCTTGACGCCTGCCCCGACAAAGGTTTAATACCGGTGTTTGATATAAAATTTGATTTCATCAATAGTCAGCATAAAATAATTTATTTCTAAAACATTCCGGTAATTGATATATATTGCAAAGGCGATATGTTGCTGTTTACATATGCATAATCTATACGCAGAAAGGACCACTTTATGCCTGCGCCAAGGCTCAATTCTGCGTCCTGATCCAATGCGTCGGCCCCGGATAAGTACCTTTTTATACCGGCCCTTATACTGATTATTTCGTTCCACACAAACTCGCCGCCAAAATGGTATCCGCCGTTGTATTCCGTATCATAATCGGCCGCCACAATCATCCTGCTTGACATATTTTTCAGTAATATAAAAGGCAGGTCATATCCGGCTCCTGCTTTAAAGTTGCATGGCACTCTTTCCACCCCGCCCGAAATATTTAACCCGGTATACGGGTCCTGCATGTTTATTCCCAGCGCCAGTCCTTTTAATGAACCGTAAATTTTTCCCGGATAAATTAATACAGCCGCATCAATGCCAAATCCATTGTAACTCTGCCCCGCACCGGAACCGGGATACATACCGAACAGGGCCTTTGCGTTGATCCCCGCAAAGAGCCAGTTTGATATTTTTTTTGCGTAAGCCGCATTTATGACATTATCAAGTGATTCTTCGGGACCGCCGATCTGATTACCGTACGCGTCTCTTATTATTACATCCGCGAACCTCTGTGCCAGATAACCTATTCCGAATGAACCGGTGTTTTCGCCGGTATTATCAACCATATTCAAATACATATAATCGGCATTTACCCCTTCATTTCCCAGCCGCTTGACGGATGAAACCTCGACGCCTTTGACATTTACAATTCCGGCCGGGTTCCAGTACAACGCGGATGCATCATCGGCAACCGCCGCGAACGCACCCCCCA
>Ga0224525_1001120_pt1 | contig 10196 bp, 5 predicted proteins | sample CFST100metaG_FD_179874 | JGI IMG/M metagenome (GOLD analysis project Ga0224525, IMG submission 179874) | Peat soil microbial communities from Stordalen Mire, Sweden - C.F.S.T100 | ecosystem: Environmental > Terrestrial > Soil > Wetlands > Peat | place: Sweden: Norrbotten County, Stordalen Mire...
CCATAAAAGTACCTTCTCCCTGGGAAGATCAGGGATTCAACGGTTATAACGGATATGCCTTTTACAGGAAAAAGTTTACCATCCCGTCTCTTTACAAGGGTCGAATGCTTTACCTGAATATGGGATATATTGATGATGTCGATGAAGTTTACCTGAACGGACATAAGATCGGTTCAACTGGCAGCTTTCCTCCTGATTACAGCACTGCCTATAATGCCGAGCGTGTTTACTTTATCCCTGAAGAGTACATCAGCTTCGACGCTCCAAATCTCATCGCGGTTAAGGTATATGATTCATATGACCAGGGAGGGATTGTAAGCGGCGAACTTGGCTTATACGGGGGAAAAACCACTGTTAATTTTGACGTCAACCTCCAGGGCGCCTGGAAATTCATGCCTGGTGATGATCCAAGGCGTAAAGAACCTGATTTTAACGATAGCATGTGGGATGAAATATTTGTTCCTGCGAAATGGGAGGATCAGGGATACCGTGACTATGACGGTTACGCATGGTATCGCAAATCATTTATCTTCCCGGGAAACAACGCTGATGAAAAAATGGTCATCATGATGGGTAAGATAGACGACATTGATCAGGTGTTTATCAACGGAACATTTGTAGGCTCAACCGGAAATTTTCCGAATCATGGCAAAGAATTGGCAAATTCAGGTCAGGAATATGACGCATACAGGGGATATTATTTACCTGCAGGATTGCTGAAAAAAGGTGAGAAAAATGTTGTTGCTGTCAGAGTCCTGGATACCGGGGGTGCAGGCGGGATTTATGAAGGACCGGTAGGAATTATCTCACAAACCAAGTATATCGAATACTGGAGAAAATTAAAGAAAACCGGAAATTAATACTTTTCCCAATTCCGGATAACAAAATATAGGATTCAGGTTTTAAATGTTTGGGTTTACACATTTTGGCAAAAAAGGGAAGGAGCCGGTCGCAGGGACATGGCTCCTTTCCCGATTTATAAACCAGATTATTTCATTGAAATCATATATATTTAAAGAAATTATCACTGAATGAGCTCATCATTACGAAAAATCGGCTTATTGATCCTGGCAGTTATTATTTTACCTGTTCTGGTCTTTTCAGTGTTTGAGATTGGCAATCTCCGGCAAAACGAAAAGGTTATCCAGGACATATACAGAAATCAGCTGGATGCCATTCTTTATTCTGTAAATCAATATTCCGATGATATTGTAAGCAACCTTTCGAGCAGGATTGAAAACAGCTTAAACAAAAACAAACCCGATACTGTACCTGAACTGAACAGGATTTTAAGTGAATTTTCTGCGGTCTCAGGCCTGATTCAATTCAATAATAATCTTGAATATATCTCTTCCGAGCCAAATTCATACCGCGACAGCACAATAGTTTCTGAAATAATTACCAGGCTTGGGAGCAACGGCAAAACTCTTCAGCAGCTACAGTCGTATATGAGAGGAGGCTACCGTAAAATTGAAACGATCGGAAAGGCAGGCAGGGATATGCAACTGATTGTTTTTTATACTCTTGTCAAAGATCAGTATATAATCAATGTCCTGGTCCTCGATCCCGGAAAGTTCATCAGCCAGGTGCTCGATCCGAAGATCCAGGAGATCGCGAAAGACAAGTTTTATATTGTCGCTTACCGTGCCGGAAAAGATCTGCCTTTTTATACCTCAGATAAACAATATAATCCCGGCAGGATTGATGATAAAGAGCCTTTCTGGCTGCTTAAGGACTATCTGATGGGCATCGAACTAAAAGACCTTACCATTGCAGACCTTGCAAGAGATAGGACTAAAAGGAACCTTATACTTATTCTATTGATGGATACCGTTCTCCTTTCAGGAACCTGGCTGATATTCAGGAATGTTAAACGGCAGGTCGAACTCTCACAGATGAAGAGTGACTTTGTATCGAATGTCTCGCATGAGATCCGTACTCCCCTTGCCCTGATAAGCATGTATATTGAGACTCTTGAAATGGGAAGAGTGAAAAGTGCAGAGAAAATAAAGGAGTATTATAATGTGATCCTGAATGAGACCTCGCGCCTGTCAGGCATTGTAAACAGGATCCTGAGCTTTTCACAGATAGAAAGCAATAAGAGGAAATATACATTTTGCGAGACCGTGTTAAATGAGGTTGTGGAGAATGCAGCTCTCACTTTCCTTTATTCACTTGAGAATAAAGGATTCAGATATTCATTCGAACCAGGTGAAAACCTGCCTGTAATTATGGCCGACAAGGAAGCAATTGCTGATGCCTTTGTGAACCTTGTCGATAATGCAATAAAATACAGTACCGATGACAAGGACATCACCGTAAGAACCGGAAAATATGATAATTATGTCTTTGTTGAAGTGGAAGATCACGGTATCGGTATTTCAGAAAAAAACCAGAAATACATATTTGATAAATTCTACCGGGTCACAGAAATGAACCTCGCTAATAATGTGAAGGGGTCGGGGCTTGGGCTTGCAATAGTTAAGCATATGATGGATATTCATGAAGGAAAGATCTACATAAAAAGCACACCGGGCTCAGGATCGCTGTTCAGGCTTTCATTCCCGGTAAAATAATCTTAGCAATTATGAAAAAAATATTGATCGTTGAGGATGAATTGAGTATGGTTAAGGGATTAAAAGACAACCTTGAATTCGAAGGATTTGAGACTGATACGGCTATGGACGGAAACCTTGGTCTTCAGAAAGTCCTTCAAAATAAATATGACCTTATCATACTCGATGTTATGCTGCCGGGTGTTTCCGGCTTTGATATCTGCAAAGGCGCTCGGAAAGAAGGAGTGAATACTCCTATCATTCTTCTGACAGCAAAAGGTGAAGAGATTGATAAGGTACTTGGATTGGAGCTGGGAGCCGATGATTATATTACAAAACCATTCAGCCTGCGCGAGCTGCTTGCCAGGATCAAGGCAATCCTGAGGCGCCCCCCGATCGGAAAGGAAGGAAGCGTTGAACCGGAATTTATCGATATAGGGAATATTAAAGTCAATTTCAAAAACTATGTTGCGCTTAAAGGAAAGAATGAAATCAAAATGTCGTACAAGGAATTTGAAATATTGCATTACATGTTTATGAATGCAGGTAAAATAATTCAGCGCGATGATCTTATGAGCGATGTATGGAGTATCGATTATGAGGTTACCACCCGTACGATTGATAATTTTATCCTTAAGCTGCGGCAGAAGATCGAAGCCGATCCGAATAATCCGAAGATCATTCTTACGGTTCATGGGGTAGGCTATAAGATGATATTGTAAAAGATCAAGGCAAAAGGCAAAAGGAGAAAGTCAGATCAAGACATAAGCAGTACAAAGGTGTTAAAGTATTAAATCCGATTGCACGATGTCAGGATTATTGTCCTCCGGATGTTGCCTGATTGTTACCGCCGTTCTTTACATCGTCGTTTTGAATGCCCCGACGGGCTTTATTTACCTGTGTATTAATCTTCCCGAAATTGTAAGTCATACTTAGACGAAAGGTTCGTGCCAGCTGGGTAGAGACATTATGCGAAGAGAAGGTAATGTCTTTTGATTCGGATGTATATTTCTTCTCATACCAGAATGGATCGGTCGAAGAAAGGGACAGCATCAGCTTGCGTTTTAACAGATATTGCGATACACCAAAGCTGGTATAATAATAGGTCGAGGATTTGCCCTGAAGCATGATGCTTGGAGATTGAATCCCAACGTAGGTATTTATGGAACCATCTTTCCATAATGTCCATCGTCCTCCAACTGTTCCGTAATAACTGAAACCTTTGTTGGAGATGGCATATCCGTTATTGGTCTCCAGCTTATTGTAATTTCCGCTTCCGTTTAAATAAATACTAAGTTTACCGGAGGGACGATAACTGGCATAAAGGCTTAATCCGATGCGCTCATTTTTACCGATGTTTTCATAAGTAGTAACAATAGCCCCGGTGGGCTGAACTTTTGAGATACTCTCAATTGAGTTATTCACAAATGAGGCAGACGAAGTAGCTGAGAAATTTAATTTCGGAGTAAAATATGTATATCCTAATTCAAATGAATGTGACACTTCGGATTTCAGCGAAGGGTTCCCATAGCTGATATTCATCGAATCAATATTGTTGACATACGGATTCAAATACCATATGCCGGGACGGGAAAGACGCTGGGTATATGACAGTTTTATGGTTTGCCCCTCTTTGGGCATAAAAGAAAAGGTAACATAAGGTACAAGATTAGAAAGCCGGTTGGTAAAATCAGTATTGACACCTGATGTTTTCGACACTCCGTCGTTCCAGGTCCGTTCAAGGCGCAACCCGGTTTTGGTGCTGAGCTTTTTCCATTTGAACACGTAACCTAAATATGCTCCCAAAATATATTGATTATAATCCAGATCGTTCCCATTGGTCAGCTTCACCGTATCGTTACGATAAGTTTCGGAGGTGCTTGTGTTCTGCCGCAGGATGAATTTTACCCCTCCTTCCACCTGGTGCATCTTGGTCAATGGGTCATAATAGTCTACCTGGAAGGTTTGCTCCCGGCCTACGGCATCGTTGTCCGATAGCTGGCTGTACGAGGGATAGTTGACTAATCCGTTAATTATAGAGTTGTATTTTGTGGTATTGGGGTTGTTATCAAGCAGATAGGAAAAGGTGAGCGATTTGTCAGGTTTTTTATAAGTCTTCTGATAATCGATACTCCCCGACAGCGAGCCATAGCTGTTCTTGCTGTTTGTGGAGCTTGTATACCAGCGGGTAATATCGTTTGTAGTGTTCATATACCTGGTTTCATTAAAGTCGTTGCTTGTGTAAGCGCCCTGGTATCCCCAGAAAGAAAGGCTAATGAGGTTAAGGGAATCAATGTCATAGCTCGCTTCACCGGAAAGACCGCTGGATAATCCATGGTAGGAACTTGTGCCATCCGAGTTTGAATAATAGTATTCGGCATTATTGAAATATTCGCTTGTGGTGCTCGACCTAGCCTGGGGTTGCTTAAACTGGCTGCCATAATAACGGGCCGAGAAAGTGAGCTTTTTGATCTTTGCGGCCAGGTAAACACTCCCATTGATGCTTCCCCTGTTATTTACTCCCCCACTGACGCTGCCGTTGTACCCGCCGAGTGTTTTTCTGTTCGTTATGATGTTGAGGATCCCTCCCACTCCTTCGGCCTCATATTTTGAAGAAGGATTGGTAATCACTTCTATGTCTTTGATGGTATTGGCCGGAAGGCTTTTAAGCACATCCTTGAAGTTTGTCGACATCATCGAGGAGCTTTTGCCGTTCACCAGCACTTTGAAATTCGACTGCCCGTTTACGGTGATGTTTTCTTCAGCATCAACGGTAACCAGGGGTACCTTTCTGAGCATTTCGAGCGCATTGTTGGTCTGTGCTTCCGGATCGGATTCCATACTGTAAACGATCTTGTCAATATCTATTTTTACCAGGGGCTTTTGTGCCGTAACGACAACTTCCTTCATCTCCTTCCCCTCATCGATGGAAAGCTTTCCAAGGCTGGTTTTCAGTTCAGTGACATTTACTTGCATGCTGAATTCTTTATATCCGGTTGCAGAAACGGATAAAATGTATTTGCCCGGTGCGTTCAGGCTTATAGAAAACTGTCCCGAAGGATTGCAGGCCTCAACCTTCTTCACCTTGATGGAATCGTTTTTCAGAATTACGGTAGCATAAGGAACTCCATCGCCTGATATCTTGTCTGTGACCTGACCGCTTACCTGGTAACTGGCGGTTTTATTTTGTGCTGATGCAGGTAATGAAACGGCAATGATCAACAACAACATACATAAATATTTCATTGGCAAATAATATTAGGGATGGATGTATGCTTTAGGATTTGTGGCAGAGTGCTGCCGGTTTTTAAAACAATGATTAGATTTCTTAAATTTAGTTACGGACATTGACCGGTATCAAAATTAAATCATACTATTATATAAATCAAATATCTAAGTGAAATAATATTAATGAATATATTGAATGGTTATTCGCCAGTAGAGGCGCAATTTCATTTTTGCTGACATATCCTAAACTCGCGCAAGTATTAGCCGATATCTCTTTTACCTGATAAAATTAGTGCTGACCTTTTTTGCTTTTTTGGGGGGTTCGATAGTGCCGGATGTAGCTTCTTTCATTTTCAACAGCCAGATCATATTCTTGCCCAGCACACTCATAATCTGTTTACCTTCCTCATCCCTGTCAACCTCACCGGCGCTTGCACCATGTATTACGTTCCAATAATTGGATGTTGCAATGATCATCTCAGAGTATGTAAGGAAATGATATAAACTATCAAGAGTGGCCGAACCTCCTGTCCTTCGGACTGCGACTATAGCTGCTGCAACTTTATGGCGAAGCAGTCCTCCGTTTGCTCCGGCGACAAAGAACAGCCGGTCTAAAAAGCTTTTCATCGTTCCCGGAATACCTGAATAATGAACCGGTGAACCGAGTAAAATACCATCAGCTTTCTTTATTTGCTGTATCCATTGGTTCAGGTCATCTGTTTTTATAATGCACTTTTCATCTTTGTTAACAGAACATTTGCCACAGGCAGTACAACCATGTATTAATTTGTTTCCGATATGGAGTATTTCAAATTCAATACTGCCTGCCTTCAGTTCATTGCCAACCATATTTAATGCATGAAAAGTATTGCCTTTCTTATTGGGACTGCCGTTTATCGCTATTACTTTCATTTGCTTTTTATTTTGAAAACTTAAAGTCTGTTAACTTCAAAATTATATAGAATTAATTATAGTTCCAGATTTAGATCAATATTTTACAAATGAGTTTGGTTTCGTTATCCCCTATTCAATCAGGGAATGTCGTTATATATAATTTCTCTGCCAATTTTAATAGCTTTGGCATTGGAAAATATATAAATGAGATACAAACATTCAGATATAAAAAAGATATCTCCCATTGAACTTCCATGCAAGAAGACAATGTACAATTCGCAGGAGGAGGCTCAGGATATGATCAGATATATCAAAGAAAACCGAAGTATAAAAGAGATTAACGCATATAAATGCAGCTCCTGCGGATTCTGGCACTTAACAAGTAAATCTGAATAGTACTATATCAATAGGTGTCTTGCTCGTTTCACTCGCTGTCTTTGAGTCTTGAGCTCTTTGCTGACTCCTAATCCACCATTTGGCGGATGAGGATAAGCTTATAACCTTCAGGTCCGTGTCAGCTGTCAGAAAATATAATTGGCTGGTTATACGTCATGCCTGGATTCTGTTGATAAATAATATTTAAGTGATATATTTAAATTTGCAAAAGGCTTTTAACATATAATCACAAATGAATTAAAATATATATCATGAAAAATATTCCATTTATAGTGATTTTGAGGGCTCGATTCACATTTCTGCTTTTAATCCTGTTTGTTTATTCTTCATTTAACAGCACAGCTATAGCAGAGAAGGGGAAACCTGTTTTCCAATACACCGTTTCCATGCCGGAACCGGCCTCTCATTATTATCATATGGAGCTATCATGCACCGGTTGGACTGAAGATACAATTGATTTTAAATTACCTAATTGGATGCCAGGATATTACCAGTTAATGTATTATTCCAGGGACATTGAAAATATTTCAGCATGGGATGAAAATGGGAAAAAGATCTCACTCAATAAAATAAACGATAATACCTGGAACATTTCAGGCATCAGGAACACACCTTTCATATTGACCTATGACGTAAAAACTTCCAGACAATTCGTGGCTAACAGTTATTTGGATAGCACTCACGCTTACATTGTACCCGAAAATAATTTCTTATATATAGCTGGATTCCTCAATACCCCGGTATCAGTTAAGATAATAAAAAACAAACCATGGAGCACAATTGCTACAGGATTAGAAATTGTTCCCGGGATACCTGATGAATTCACTGCTTCGGATTTTGATATCCTTTACGATTGTCCAATTTTAATCGGAAATTTAGAGGAGCTTCCTTCATTTAAAGTAAATGGAGTTGACCATCGTTTTATAGGATATGATATGGGAAACTTTGATAAGTCACTGTTCATGGAGAATTTGAAGAAAGTAGTTGAAGCAGCTGTGGCAATATTTGGTGATGTCCCCTATAAACAATATACCTTTTTAGGCATTGGTCACGGATTTGGCGGAATTGAGCATTTGAATAATACTACAATAAGCTTTGATGGGACCGGGATTAAAACTAAAAGTGATTTAAATAATATGATGAGTTTCATTGGTCATGAATACTTCCATAATTACAATGTGAAACGCATCAGACCTTTTGAATTGGGACCTTTTGATTACGATAATGAAAACAAAACCAATCAACTCTGGGTTAGCGAAGGTTTGACTGTGTATTACGAATATATGATTGCAAAAAGAGCAGGACTAATAGATGAGAAGGAATTGTTGTCCAACTTTACAAAGGATATTAATGCTGTTGAAAATAATCCGGGCCGGTTGTATCAGTCTTTATCCCAGTGCAGCTATAGTACATGGGATGAAGGCCCATTTGGTACCCAGGGAAAAGAACCTGGCAAATCAATTTCTTATTATGATAAAGGTCCGGTAGTGGGCTTATTATTAGATTTTGCTATCCGGAATGCAACTCAAAGCAAAAAATCGCTTGATGACGTAATGCGTTTATTATATTGGAAATATTATAAAAGACTGCAACGTGGATTTACTGATGCAGAATTTCAGGAGGCTTGTGAAACAGTGGCTGGAATTTCATTAACTAAGGTATTTGAATATGTTTATACTACAAAGGAACTTGATTATGCAACTTATTTATATTATGCTGGTTTAAAGCTTGAAATAGAAACAGATAAGAAAAATGCAAATGGAAAATACTTAATCTCCAGGTTGGATAATATGAATCCATCACAGTATTCTATTCTGCAAAAATGGTTAGATAACTGAATTCCAGCATCTGATCAAGAATTATCAATTTGTAATATATAAGTTACCTTAATTAAGAAGGCTTCAGTATTATATTCCGGATAATCCTAGTTCTTCCCTATTATCTTGCTCCTTTCTTTTACCCTTCAAAACTAACCTCTGTTTCATGCTTTCGAGGAATCTCCGCTTTACTCCGGCCTTCCAGGAGGTGATCTCATGTGCTCCTTTTATCTTGTGCTATTATCTTTTGTATTTTGCCTTCAGCTATGCTTCCATCTCTTCAAACATCTCATTAAACATTTTTTCAGTAAAATCTTCGGGCGCGATACCGATTAACTCTTATAACCCAAATCCAATATGGAGATAATTACCATACCCGATATGCAGCCCGAAGATCAACTGAAAAGGTACACGACAAGCATTCTCAACAGCGCGGTATAGGAAATCCGGAGTACCACCGAATCTCTCCATTTCATTGCTGGTGAAAGGGGAACAATGATCGCTTTGAGATTTATTGACTTTCATATCAATCCACCAGATTCGTAATTATCTTTTAAACCAGGTTTTACTAAATACATAACAGCTTAACCGGCGATGCTCCATTGGAACATGTAAAGCTCATAATATAAAATACTTACTACAACCTGCTTTTTCTTTAAAGCTAAAAACATTACTTAATAGGAACAGGCATGAAATTGTTACCCGCCTTTCTAATTATTATTCAGCCATATTTAAAAAATTGTTTAATTTTGGGTTGGCAATTTGTTTGCAATTTCAATATGTGCCATTAAAAGTGAAAGAGTATTCCGACAGCGAGATCATTGAGTGTCTTCGTAACCGTCAAAGCTATGTAGTACGTTACCTGTGGGAAAGGTATATGCCCATGGTGAGGCTTCTTGTCACTCATATGGGCGGCACTTCCGAGGATGCAAAGGATATATTCCAGGATGGCATTATGATAATGCTCGAAAAGATCGACAGCAGGCAATTCACACTCACATGCCGCTTTAAAACTTTTCTTTATTGCGTCTGCGAGAATCTCTGGAAATCGGCCCTCGATAAGAGGCATGCTGCATCAAACTACTTCACCCGGAAAGTGGATCCCGACGATGAAAAAGAATTCACCGAGCTGATAGATAATAAGCTCCACGAGGAGATATTCCATGAAGTATTCGAGTCGCTCGGCCCGGTAAGCAAAAAAATCCTGAAACTATACTGGCAGGATGTACCTCCACAGGAGATTGCTGATAAACTGGGATATACATATGGGTACGTGAGAAAGAAAAAATGCGAAGCTCAGATCGAA
>Ga0224525_1001122_pt1 | contig 10182 bp, 7 predicted proteins | sample CFST100metaG_FD_179874 | JGI IMG/M metagenome (GOLD analysis project Ga0224525, IMG submission 179874) | Peat soil microbial communities from Stordalen Mire, Sweden - C.F.S.T100 | ecosystem: Environmental > Terrestrial > Soil > Wetlands > Peat | place: Sweden: Norrbotten County, Stordalen Mire...
TCACGCAGCCAACGGGCGTGACAGTCTCCCCGACCTTCACGATTCGTCCCTTGACCGCAGCCACGTCTGCTAGGTTCTTTGCGCCTGAAATTGCCATCGCTAAGTTGCTTCCGACCTCAGGTATAAGGTTTAGGTTTATAGCCTTAATGGTGCGCAGCCCCGCCTCGATGTCGAGTAACGTCAGGTACCGCTCGGCCCTGTGTAGCGTCGCCGCAAACTGATTCACAGCGCCCGGACCGGAGCCTACGCGTTCGCTGTTTCTTATGGCGTCGGTGACGAACGTCTTTGCCATTAGGGCGCTCTGGTTTCCGGGGTACCCTTTGGCAAGGAAAACGGCCATAGCTGCCGAGAAGGTGCATCCTGCTCCGTGCGTTCCTCCTTTAATCAGCCTGCCTCTAAGCAGCTGAAAGTTGCCATCATACAGCACGTCGGTCCCGCTCAAATGGCCGCCTGTCACGATGACCGATTTAGGGCCGAGGGCATAGATCTCGTAGGCTGCACGCTTCATGTCATCGAGATTGTGTATGGCGATGCCTGAAATGGCTTCTGCCTCTCGTATGTTTGGAGTTATAACTGTTGTTTCGGGCAGCAGTCGCGCAAGGACGTCTCTTGGTCCCCCCATTAGCGGTGAGCCTCCCGCTTCGGCAACCATAACTGGATCAACCACGATCGGAACCGCATGCTGCGAAAGCACATCAGCTACCGCTTCTGCGACCTCGACTGTCGCGAGCATTCCCGTCTTGACGCATCGGATGTCGATGTCGGAGAATACAACATTCATCTGAGCGACGACAGCATCGACCGGCAGATGGTACACATCTTGAACGCCAAGCGTGTTTTGTGCGGTAACGGCTGTTACCACGGAGGTGCCGTGCACGCCGAGAGCAGCAAAGGTGCGCGTGTCGGCCTGCACCCCAGCCCCGCCTCCTGAGTCCGATCCCGCGATCGTCATAACCGAGAGCATCTACAGTGGTAATGGATTAACATTTATATATTTCTAATCCAAATCCTCTTTATCGCGATAAAAATCAAAAATGGGGCTCAGAAAAGCTTTTTTTATGTCTGAGGAAACATCTCCAGTGGAAAACAAGGGGGCGGTTGCAGGTGCGTGGGAAAAAGTGCAACGGTCACGCGACAAAACGTTGGTTAACATCTGGGATGAAAAGTATGCCTTACAACCCTCTTGGTGGAAAGGTCCGTACGACATCTCTCCTGTGCTGCGGCAAGTCGCGCCAGGCGCTGACGTGCTTGACGTCGGCTGCGGCACAGGGAGGTACCTTTTCGCGCTTGCCAGGAACGGTTTTAGGGTGGTAGGGGCTGACCTTTCGAGGGAGGCACTGGCGCCGCTTGATCCTCAGTGCATGCGCGTAGTTGCCGACGTCCGGCAGCTTCCATTCTCAGATCGTAGTTTTGACGCCGTCACGTGTTATGGGGTGCTCCAACACCTTGCACGGGGTGGCAGAGCGAAAGCAGCCGCTGAGTTGTTTCGAGTTTTGCGACATCAAGGTTTAGCATTTGTCGAAGTTGCAGGACAGCTTGATATGCGCTACGGCCGCGGCAAGCGGATAGCTACGGATACCTTTGTTCGGGGAGGAATCCCGCATCACTATTTTTCTCAGTCTGAGCTGCACGAGCTCTTTCAATCAGCAGGATTTGCGGTTCTGACGCTCGATGACAAAGTCGCAAGAAAGAAGTATGGCAACGTGCTTCACCGAAGGCATCGCATATTCACGGCGATGACGAAGATCTAACGTCCTTCGCTATCGCTTCGCCACACATAAAGCTGACAGCTGCACGAGAGAGGCCGCGGTCCGCGACACTCCGCTCTAAGAGCACCCTTGGTTCCCGCTCGCGGAAGTCTGTGTACGATTACGCTCTCAGGTTAGCGCACCCTGACTAAGAACAACAACATATATCATCGAGGAGCGTTTCACTGTGGAAGGGAGATTATGGGCGCCAAAACGAGAATGCACTTGACAATCATCATCGTAGCGGTAGCTGCGGTGGCGGCGAGCAGTGCCGGTTGCACCAACCAAGCGACGCAGTCGCCGACCCCTGGAGCCCCTGCCAGTTTCTTGCTGTATTCCAACAAAAATGCTGGCGTGGAAATGAGCTATCCGAGCGATTGGCAATTGACCGGGAACCCAGCGGTCGACACCATAGCGCAGTTCCAGCACGGAAACGATAGCATTGTCTCGCTTCAAATTGTTACCAATCAATCGGGAAAAACGCCTCAAAGCCTCGCGCCGAGCTTGATAAGAAGTCTTCAGCAAGGCAACACGAGCACCAGTATACTTCAGAATCACACTGCTTCACTCGGTGGCCTGTCTGGGTACGAAATTGTGTTTACGTTTAAAGGAGGCGGACAAACCTACAAAGCGCTAATCGTGTGGACCGTTAAAGGAAGCTCGGTCTATGAGGTTCAGTTTTATGGAACCGAGGCGCAATATAACGAGCAGATTTCGACGGCACAGCAGATGATCTCCTCATTTGAGTTCATATAGACGTTGAAAACGCAATAGTGCCACCTTAAGGCCTAAATGCATTTTTTTGCTGAAATCTATCGCGATCCCGCCGGTTGTCGGTAAGTCCTGCGAGCGCGATTACCTCATACGTGCGAATTGAAGTCTGTCGCCAGCTCGAATGGTCTTGCCGCAACGCATGCGCGTTTTCCGAGTTTCTTGTTTAGCAAGAACGTGATCTGGCCTTTGATGATGGCGAACTTCCTTTTTGTCTCCGAGAAATCCGCGTCAAAGATGCAGATGTGCTCAAGGAAGCCGCTTTCGGGACGCCTCCACGATTTGTTGATGCGTTCTGTTACCCGTTCGTGCAACGCCGTATTCGGCAGCGGATACGGGAGTGAAGCAGAGAGGCAATCAAGGGGAAGTGAGGGGGCGAATCGAAGCGTGTCAAGCACTGTTTCGTTCGTCTCTCCCGGATAACACACGATAAAGAATGCGCCGACGTTAAGCCCCGCTTCGCGCGCTAAAGTCACGGCGGACCGTGCTTGCCTAACGGTGGTGCGTTGTTCCTAAGCTTCAAAAGAAGAGCTCCCAGCGCTTCTGACTGAGGTTGCAGGGGTATCAAATGAGGCGGAGTCTAAGATCAACTTGAATATGCGCAGCACCCCTAGCAATCGCAATACTCGCACAACGGGATGACCTGGATACAGAGACCCAGCCGGTTATTATGCTGCACAACTCAGCGGTCACTGTGAGCGCGAAAAGAGTACCGGCTTGTGGCCGTTCAGCTGGCAGAGGCTTCGCGTTGCCTTATTGGAAAACAAAGGATGTAGCCTGTAGCTTCTCGAATTGCGCTCTCGCTAAGAGGTAGCCGTTCGTCAGCAGAGCGCTTTCTGGCGAAGTGACCGAGCGCATGTCGCCTCTATGGACAAACCCAATACGCTATACTCCCTCACAAAGATTCCGACGCATGCTTTTAATGAATATATGTTCATCAAATTTGCTCGCATTCTTCTTGCAAGCTTTTTCATAGCGTTGTGGTTCTTCCGAAACGCACTCTATCGCTTTTTTTAGGGATTCGGGACGTGGATCCACCAAGAAGCCTGTGGCACCGTTGATCACGGTCTCTCTTAGAGCACCTTCGTTTACCCCGACTACAGCTTTTCCGCTGGCTTGTGCTTCGACAGGCACCAAACCGAAATCCTCGTCAATAGGTGTATATACAACCCCTTTGCAGGTTGCATACAGTTCCAGTAAGCGCTCTTGTGGGATTATCCCGAGGATCTTCACGTTTGGAGGCAGATCCGCGAACAGTTTGTGATATGCGACCAGTCCTTTGTCGCGACGTGCATATCCCCCTACAATTAATAGATTTTCATTGGGCAAGCTTTTGAAGGCTTCTATTTGCAACTCGACTCTTTTTTCAGGGTATAATCTGTTTACTGACAACCAGAAATCACCGAACGCTTTCGTATAATAATGATCGGTAGGTACAGGGGGGTAGATTACGGTTGAATCCCGATGATAGTACATGGCTATGCGTTTTTGAACAGTACGACTCAGTGTTAGGATTTTGGGGACCTGTCGGATAGCGCGCCGGTCAAAATAACTATGCGCGGTCGTCCAGCTCCACGCTACTGCTTTCTTCGCCAAATTTGATTGACGGGCGATATTGAAGCGTTTCAAGTCATAAAAATCTCTCCGAGGGGTATAGCAGTAACATATGTTGGGTTTGTGCCTGTAGGCCGCGTAAAGCGACCAGAATCCGCTTAAAAGGTACTTGTCAAATCCCGGAAAACTCACTCTTCTGAACAACAGGCTTGACTTTATTGGACCAATCGGGGCCCGATCATCAATCCGACCTAAGTCATAGATGCTATCTTGTTCGATGTCTAATTCTCGAATGACTTCTGGGTCGACATTCGCTGCCGCGATTCGCGCGTCAAATGCCTTCGCTATCGTCGCTACTACTTTTTCTCCGCCACCTAGCACGTCGAGTGAGTCGTGAAAGATGAGCAACTCTAAGTCTGAATTTATCGTCATTTCGGAATTCTTATGCCTTTGATGGCGGTCCTCATCTCTAATCTTTCCGTCAACCCTCTCGTGCCGCCACTTCTTGACAAACCGCTAGCAACTCCGCACTGGCCTTCTCCCACGAAAATCTCCGTGCTTGTGCGATGCTTTTTTTGCTCATCTCTCTCTTCAAGTCATCATCATCGAGCACGGTAATCATCGCTTCGGCGAGCGCTTCAACATCATACGGGTCAACGAGAAGTCCTGCCTCTCCGACCACTTCTGGCAATGCGGTGACGTTCGAGGCAATTATCGGGCACCCGCATGCCATCGCTTCAAGTACCGGAAGTCCAAACCCTTCGTAGAGTGAGGGATAAACGAAGATGTCGGCCTCTTCATAAAGCGACTTAACATGAGCATCAGACACATAGCCACAGATTCTTATCTTTATTCCCTCGTTAGAATTCAGTATTTCGTCTACAGTTGCCTTGAATTGAGGCACGTTTTTCCGCACATAACCGGCGAATATAAGTTCCGCGTTTGGTATACTTCTGTGGACGTGCTCAAATGCCCTCAGCAATCGAACGTGGTTTTTTCGCGGCGAAATGTCCGACACCATGACTATTTTTCGACTCCCGAAGCGCGTCCGCGGCGATTTTGGGGTAATAAAGGAACCGAGATGAATAACGTCAACTTTATCGGCGGACAGGCCCCAATAGCGTGACGCATCCCTCTTGGTCGATTCTGATATGGCGACGTATTTTGCTGGGATCTTGACAACGTGCTTTTTGAAAAAGTCATATAATCTCATCGTTCTTTGTCCTTGTCCGGTATCTTCGGGAAGAACGTAGGGAATGAAATCAGGTAGCACTTGAATCCATTTTGACCTAGGTAGGAAGCGATACTTGATCAAGCAAGCAAAGAGGTATAAGGCAGGGATTGGGTGGAGCATTTCCCAAGGCATCCCAAAAACGAGAAAAAAGTTACCTTGTTTATAGAGTTTGATCACCCGTAAAAAGGTCCACGGAGCCAAAAAGATACGAAAGGTGAAGAGCGAAACGCCTGCCCTCGCCAAAATAGATGGGCTGACAAAGCCTAAATCTTGCCGAGCAATAATCGATACAGAATCTACGCTAGATGCTTCACAGAACTGCGTTATCAACTCTTCAGCAACCCTCGGAATCCCATCTTTGTTTTTTGGAAAAGGCGCTACGGCGGTAATCTTCATGCATTCACCGAAGTTTTTGTAAAGTAAGTTTATGCCGTAAGTGTTGCGAATTGGTGTCTTAAACCTTTACTTTCAGCAGCATATGAGGAATCGGTGAAAGTGCTACCTCTCTCGCAGTACTGGCAAGAACCTGATTACACATGACCAATTAAGTCAAGACCTGGATGGATACGAGTCCAACTTCACATGGCCCACAAGAGAAATAATAGCCACGAAACGAACGGCCCTTGAGTTTCTTGAGCACAAGTTCTAAAGTGCGATAATGCTCCTGAGGCTGCACACTGAGGATGCGATAATGCGGAACGTGTCTCTTTTCTTACCCTAGTTTTTTAAGGGCAGGGGCATGGCTTTCGATCGTGATACTCTCTATAAGTGCGTGTGTCGTTGGTGGAATTCATGATCCGTTCTCATGAGTTCACCTGCCTCGTTGTCTCTCATTAAAGGGGTTGCTGAGTGAGTGACAAACCAGTGGAACCCCCTCCGCACTCCTGGATGTTGACAGATGCTGTTTGTTTCAACTGCAAATGTCTCCTGTAATCGCTCTAGCCTCGTGTTCATCGACTAATCCATGGGTTGCAAACTTAGCGGAGCATGTTTCACTGGTCATTTATAAGCCTGATAACACGTAAGTTACCGCATCCAAGCGATAACCACGTGTTTGGAGCTGAGATACTTCCGACGAGAATGAAGGCAGTTCAAAGAGATAAAAACACCCTGTGCCAAGAGGTGATGGGTGGCAATTTGCACGCTCACGCGATGAACGCAATCTGACATACGGGCGAAAAAAATGAGCACTGCAAGAACAATAGCAAAAAGCTCTATTCTTTTACTCATAGGGCAGATCGTTAGTTTGGGTATTGCAGCTGTCTACGGGATTGTACTCGCTCGATATCTCGGCGTCACAGGCTTTGGACTGCTGAGTACTGCAATCGCATTCACGACAGTTTTTGCTCCATTCACTAGTCTAGGGCTCAGCACGTTAGCTACAAGAGAGGTTGCGCGAGACAAATCCTTGGCCAGCAAGTATCTAGGGAATTTGATCATCATCGAGATCGCGCTGGCAAGCGGCACGTTCTGCTTGATTGCTCTTGTAGCATACGTCTTACGATATCCTCCGGAAACAATCACCTTGATTTATATTTTAGCTCTTTCTGTGGTCTGTGGAGGTTTCACTGCTATTTTCTACTCACTATTTCAAGCCTTCGAAAGGATGCAATACCAGTCGTTAGGGCTAATCTTAAGCACCGGCGCTACTTGCGTCGTTGTCATATGGGGAATCACTGCAGGGTTGGGTGTCGTTTGGTTTGCCTTTGCGTACTTCGTGGGCAGCTTGGCTGTTACGATTTATAGCTTGATAGTCTATAGTACAAAATTCAGTCAGCCTCACATTGAGATTGATTTGAAGTTTTGGAAGAGAATACTTCCAGAGGCGCTGCCATTTGCCTTAAGCGGACTGTTTACTACGATTTATTTTTACATCGATTCAGTCCTCTTGTCGGTGATGAAAGGAGCTGACGCGGTTGGCTGGTACAATGCTCCCTATCGATTGATCATGGTCCTACTATTCGTCCCAACGGTAATCAGTACAGCGGTATTTCCGGCAATGTCGCGCTTTCACGCAACTGCAAACGACAGTTTCAGGCTGATTTATAAACGATATTTTAAGTACATGGCTATTGTCTCAGTTCCACTCGGTATAGGAACAACACTGCTTGCTAGCCAGATTATTACGTTTATCTTCGGTGTCCCGTACGAAAACTCCGCAATAGCGCTTCAGATACTTATCTGGGCCACGGTTTTCATATTCCTAACTGCAGCCTTTCTGCGACTGTTTGAGACTTCAAATAGGCAAATGATGGTGACTAAAATCACTGCGGTTGGCATGGTCGAAAATGTGACACTGGACCTAATACTGATACCGCGATTCAGTTACGTTGGCACCAGCATCGCGACCGCCGCTACTGAGTTAACGGTTTTATTGCTCTGTGTTTTCGTGAGTTCCAGGATCACATACCCGCTATCCAAAAAGGACATAGGAAATTTGGTCAAGATCGGTGCGGCGAGTTTATTGATGGGTTCGTTCATCGTTTACCTAGGGAACCTCAATCTGCTATCAGTTTTTCCTGCGGTACTGTTGTACTTCACGGTGCTCTACCTTTTACGTGTGGTCGATAACGAGGATATTGCGCTGTTCCGGAACATCGTGCGAGGAGGCTGAGTTTGAAACACTTGAGCTAACTTAAACATAACAAGAACATTTCTATAATCGGAATCATCTGACAGCATACAGAATAGCATCGCAGTTTGCCCCTTTAGCAGCAAGCTTTCGATTGATTTGTCCGGCGAATGGCTGTTCTCCTGCTCATCCCAATAATCATCCCAATCAAGCGAATAAACGCGCTGCTTACCGCGCCGCTCGACGGGGCCTACCAATGCTCTGGAGAACTACCCGGAGCTGCGTTCGTAATCGAACGCTCGGTTAAGCAAGAAAGGCAAAGATAGGACGTACAGCCCAGGGCGCTGAACTCGACAATACCTAGACCATCGTGGATTTCTGGGTCAATAACAGCTGCGCCACCACGCCGAGGCATATGCCTTTTTCAGTTCAGAGTTCTCAGCTAGCAACCGCGTAAGCAAGTCTGCTATCTCCGGGGAGCTCAATGTTTAATCTGGATGTTTCACAACGTCTTGCGGGTAACAGGACGGACACGTCCTTTTTTCCCATCGCTTTGAACATCTTCCCGCAGTTGTTGCAGTGATACTTCACAAGCCAGCTCGTTTCCACAGTAATAACCGGGCCGCCGCCACAGCACATGTTTTTTCCTAGATCCTTGGTAGCATTTCAAGTCGATAAGTATTCCTGCGTTTTTTTGAGCTGGGGAGCAGATTGTCGGCAAGAAACAATCTCAAAACTGGGCTTACAACATGCACTTTGCTATTGTTCCGATCGCTGTCCCGCACTGGCAACTCTGTGGGTTGTGTCCCAAGTAGTAGGGGGATAACACTGAATGCAAGGTGTGAAATCTGCAGCACTCATGCTTCCGCGATCAAAAACGGCGGAGCCAAACTCAGGGGTTGCGTTTAAGGGGCCGTGCTGCAACTTAAAGCCAAGGGAGCTTGAGAACGTCGCACAACGAGGATCGATTATTGCATCAGCTCGGTTATCCGCTGAACGGGCAGACAGCGCGCTTTTTGAGGCGGGCGAATTTCTGCTTCTCGGCTGTACGAAGATAATCGCCTCGTTTGTCATCTTGGTAGCTGTATCGTTCTTAAACGAGGCTTCAACAATCGAACTAAATAGAAATATTTAACAATGGGTATTCGCGATGTTGTATTACGCTCTTAGACCCAAAAAAGAGAAGCCCGAGCCGGCTTAGGCTCGGGGACTGTGCTGCAGATCCGCGCTCTGTTGCAGCAAAGGTGACAACAGAGTGCAGGTCTGTAACCCTTGTCTATGATCCGCCTTTTATTTTCTGGGTGCTATAACTTTAATTTTACGGTCAAATTTTTCGCGAATGCTTTCCCGTCTGCTGAGGCTGCGCCGGTGGGGAGATGGTAAACGATCCGACTGGGGTGCTTAGCCTAAACCTGAAAACGGCCTACCTCGCGGTGCTTCACGGGATGGGCTGCTAAAGGCAATAACACTCACGTAAACGACGCGTCGCAGGGGTGCCGCAACGCGGCTACATTGCACTCTTGGTTTTTTTCAACGGGCTCGTTCTGACTCTGAGCAGGTGTTCGACGTCACGGCAATCCTGCTCTGACTCGACGAGGATGAAGAGCAACCGCCCTTCGGTGAACGCGCGAGCGTTTCTGAGAACGCCTCGCACCTTAGCACCGAGGCGCAGCTTCAAGGCCTCTTCAAGCTGCGCTGGCCGATAATAATCTGCACAGTGAAGCTGCCCGTTCCTGGATAGAAAGCGGCGAGCGCCCGACCTCCACTCCGAAATCTGAGTGCCCACCCATAGTTCTTCCCGTAGAACGCAAAATCTCGCTTAACTCGGTAGTTTTCTTCGATGAACTCTGTGAGCCTTACTCATAGAGATCGCTTAGACCGAACCGAAACAATCATAGGTTTTATCGTCAGCGGATGTTCCCTATCAACGAACGCTCCGATGCTCACGTAGCTTCTGTCGCCCTCTCAGTATATCATTTGCGCCGTGACCGCGAGGGTCTTGCGACGGCCGCGATTCTTTGTGCTAAAGCCTCGTCGTGTCAGTCGTGGCCGCGAACTTCTACGAATGGGACACACATTGCAAGCGCACGCAACGCCGATGAAACTAGCAAAGTGGCTAAATCGACGCGTCAGCAATCTTTAGAGGCACGCTTATCGTAGGCAGCCCAAATGCGCAGAAACGGCGATAGCGATGAGCGCGTAGAAAGTGTAGTAAATCCCTCCTTGATGGAGCTGCAACCCGATCTCAGCTCCGATCGCGGCCTGGGTGAAGAGAAAAACGCGAGGTTGAGTGCATCGGTCGC
>Ga0224525_1001125_pt1 | contig 10144 bp, 3 predicted proteins | sample CFST100metaG_FD_179874 | JGI IMG/M metagenome (GOLD analysis project Ga0224525, IMG submission 179874) | Peat soil microbial communities from Stordalen Mire, Sweden - C.F.S.T100 | ecosystem: Environmental > Terrestrial > Soil > Wetlands > Peat | place: Sweden: Norrbotten County, Stordalen Mire...
ATTCAAGAGCAAATGTAAAATTATTAAAATTATTAATATTTTTACACACTTAAAAACTAATTTTCATGAAAGAATTCATTTATAAAATTTCAATTGTGATCTTTTTATTTCTCTGCACATTTTTTATTTTTAAAATGCTTCAGAGACCGGCGATTTATGATTCAACACTTAAGAAGATAACTCATACTTATGTAAGAGATAGCGTTAATAAAGCGTTAGTCTGGAAAGTTAATAAGCCGTATTACTACAGAGATAATAAAAATGCATTAAGATGGGATGGGGTTTGTTATTACGATATTAGCGTGAATTATTATAATCGCGGAGATTGGAAATATTCTTTTTTCCCTTTGTTCCCGCTGTTTTGGAAGATATTTTCTTTTGGCATTCAATATATAGGATTGATTAATTATTTACTATTTGCTTTATCAATTATTCTTCTTTCAAAATATTTTTTTAAAGATCAGACTCTTTCATTTTTAGAAAATATATGTGTTTTCGTTGTTGCACTGGTACTTCCTCCGATTGTTACGTATTATTTACCTTACGCTGACGCATTATTCACACTCACTTTTGCCTTAGCTCTATGGGGCTTGATAAAAAACAAATACTGGTTGTTTTTTGTTTTTATCCAGCTTTTTGCAATGACCCGGCCCGTATTTATGATTGTTGGATTGGCATTTATTATTATTGATATTTTTTATTTTTTCAAACACCGAAACTTTTCACATTTTATAAAAGAGTTGTCATTAAAATTATATCCTTTATTATTGGGAACATTCATTGTCTTTTTCCTATTCTATCTTAATTCCGGCTCATTTACCAAATATTTTGAATCTAATTCTGTTCACTGGAAAGTTGCCTTTAGTATTCCTCATAAAATTACCGATTGGTCAGCAGAAGGCTTTGGCATGAATGTATTCACAATCTTTTTTATTTTAATTCCCTCTTTAATTATATTTATAAATAATTTTATAAAACTTCTTCGTTCTGAAAAAACAAATGAATTACCAACTGTTTTTAAAGGTGATCTAAGTTTTATAAAAGAATATTTCTTTAATTTTTCAGTTGTTTATTTTTGGGGTATATTTTTCTATGTTATCTTTTTTCAGAATGGTTCTCTTAATGGATTAAACAGGTATATCTTCGCTTCGCCTTTTACATATATTTATTTGTTTGGCATTGTGCAGGTATTAAAAAAAGTAAATACCAATACTTTTCTTATTTTAACTAATTTTCTTCTGGTAGCTAGTTTAATAATGCTATGCAGTTTTCCAAAACTTGATCCTGCTTTAAACTTCAACGATAGCGGATTTTTTACACTGTTCCTTGATTTCATTTTCTTGTATTCGATGAAATTTATGAAGAACTATTGGAAAATAATTTCTTTGTCAATTATTGTATTCTATAATATTATTTGGATCACCTACCTCTATAATATTTATTTGTGTGATGGTTGGATCTTTACGTAAAATGTTTTTTTATTTCCGAAAGAGATAATTTTATTAAGGAATTAAAAAAGAAAAATATTCATTCGACTTTTCATTATTTATCGCTACATAATTCCGATTATTATAAAATAAATAAACGGCAATTACCTTGATCGGATAATTATAGTGATTGACTGATTCGCCTTCCTTTATTTTTTGAAATGTGAAAAGAATAAGTGGATTCCGTTGTCAAGAAAATAACAAATTATTTTTTTGTTAAGTATTTTATTAATTTGAAATAATACTTGACATTTCTGTATATATCCTTTAAATTTGTGAGATTCAATTTAACCCCATACTTATGAAAAACCAACTACTTTTAATCGTAACTATGACCATGTTATTTGCTAATAGCATATTTGGTCAAAATTTCGTTCCTGTTACAAGAAGTAATTCAGGGCAATCTATTCAACTCTCTAAAGACCAGGTTTTGGAAGTCCGACTTCCATCACAGCCATCTACAGGTTATGGTTGGTATGTTGTAAATACTAACAATAATAATGAGCTTTATAAAAAAGAGAATGTAAACAATGGAATTATTAAACAAATCGGGAACAGGGAATTTGTTTCTGATGAAAAAAGTATGGACATTGTAGGTGCTCCTGGTACTCAGGTTTTACGATTTGTTGGTGTTTCTAAAGGAACTACTGATCTTAAATTGGTTTATGTCCGTCCCTGGCTAAAGGATGCTGAACCTCTTGATGTATATAAAATAAAAATTGTAAACGAAGGAGTATATGCGGGAACATATAAGCCTGCCGAAACTTCACCAGCACCTGCTGTTGAATCTAACCCCACTCTTAAAGGTACTCTTGCCACCATTCCCACTAATTTCAGCTGGTTAGATCAGGGTGGTTGTTCCCCTATTAAAGATCAGGCTCAGTGTGGTAGTTGTTGGGATTTTGCTGCTATGGGTTGTTTTGAAGCCGCTATAAAAATAGTTGATTTTAACACAAGAGATATTTCAGAACAATGGTTAATAAATTGTTCAGGTCAGAGTGGTTGCCAGGGTGGTAATTGTCCTTTTTCATACATTAAATCATCCGGAGGAGCTGTTTATGAAAGCGATCTGCCATATGCAGATGCTGCTTGTAATGTAACCAACACGGCCGCAACATGCATAGGCACATGCGGAACATACACTCATCACGAAAATATCACTGGTTCTGGCTCAGCTGGAAGCTCTTATACTGACTATACCAACCTTAAAACATCTATTTATAATTATGGTCCTATTTGGGTAACCGTTGAAGCTGATGGCGCTGCTTTTAATGCATATTCTGGCGGAATATTGACCACAAATGATGGTACTTCCGTAGATCATGCTGTTGTTTTGGTAGGTTGGAATGACACCGGAGGTTATTGGATTATGAGGAATTCATGGGGTACAAGCTGGGGAGAAAATGGTTACGCCCGAATTAAATATGGTGTTGATAAACTTGGCGGCAGCGCAACCTATTTAACGTATGGAACAATTTCTCACACGTTAGCTCCACGTGCTGCCTTTGGCGCCGCAACGACTTCTCTTAATTGTCATATTCAATCTATTCAATTTTCAGATTCGTCTCAAAATGCACCCGCATCTTGGTTATGGAACTTTGGCGATAATACAACATCAACATTACAAAATCCTACACATACCTATGCTGCAAGCGGAACTTATACGGTTTCATTTACAGCAACAAATGCATATGGAAGTAGTACTGCAACAAAGACCAATTATATCACAATAAGCTTACCTGCTTCTCCAACAGCAACTGGAGCAACTTCAACAGGTGGTAGTGTTACATTAACTGCTTCTGGTAACGGAACGTTATACTGGTTTGATTCGCCGACAGGAAGTACTGTGTTAAAAAAAGGGACTTCATATGCAACTCCGGTACTTACAAAAACGGATACCTTTTATGTTGAAAGTGTGATTTCGCACACTGCTGCTACTGTTGGCAAGGCTTCTTCCACATTGTCAACAAGCACGGGAGGTTATTATACTTCTACCGGTGTAAATGGGGAAATTTTTGATGCTTATGAGCCGCTTACTATTAAATCAGTTACAGTTTATGCTAGTAAAGCAACTAACAGAACGATCTATTTAAAGAATAGCAGCGGAACTGTTCTTGATTCTTTGGTAACAAGCGTTAACGGGACATCAACGGTTAATTTGAATTTCCATGTACCTGTTGGTAAAGGATATTTTTTAGAAGGAGGTATATCTAATTATCTCTGGAGAGAAACATCAGGCGCTTCTTATCCTTACTCTATTTCCAATGTTATGTCTATTACTGGAAGCACTGCCGGTTCAGGTTATTATTACTATTTCTACAATTGGCAGATACTTGAAGATTCCTGCTATAGTGCAAGAGTTCCTGCTATTGCAAAGGTCAGTGTTCCTGCCAGCGTAAGCATTTCAGCAAATCCAAGCGGAGCAATTTGTGCCGGTACAAATGTTACATTTACTGCTACTCCTACCAATGGAGGCGCAAATCCTACTTATCAATGGCAAAAGAATGGATTAAATATTTCAGGTGCTACTAATGCTACCTACTCTTCATCTACTTTGGCTAATGGGGATATAATAACTTGTATAATGACAAGTAATGCTTCAGGAGTTACCGGTTCCCCTGCTACTTCGAATTCTATAACGATGACAGTTAATCCTATAATTACTGCTGGTGTTAGCATTACAGCAAATCCAAGCGGAGCAATTTGTGCTGGTACAAATGTTACATTTACTGCCATTCCTACTAATGGTGGTAGCAATCCTGTTTACCAATGGCAGCAAAATGGAGCGAATATTTTGGGAGCTACGAGTGCTACCTATACTTCTTCTTCTCTGGCAAATGGTGATGTTATTAGTTGTATTTTGACTTCTAATGCAAGCACTTGCATGTCAGGGACAGCTACTTCTAACTTAATTACCATGATTGTGAATGGAGGTATCAGTATTGCAGCTAATCCTTCAGGCGCTGTTTGTGAAGGCAGCAATGTAACATTTACAGCTACTGGAGATGCTGCTACATCAACCTATCAATGGCAAAAAAACGGATCAGATATTTCAGGGGAAACCAGTTCCACTTATACTTCATCATCTTTAGCTAATGGAGATGTAATCAGTTGCATTCTGACTTCCAGTTCTAGCTCCTGCTTTACCTCACCTTCTGTTTCAAATGCTATCACTATGGTCATCAATCCTATTCTATCGGCAAGTGTTTGGATCACTGCTGTTCCATCAGGTCCAATTTGTGCAGGAAACACGGTGACATATACTGCTAATCCTACTAATGGGGGAGATCATCCGACTTACCAGTGGTCTAAAAATGGAGTCATTATTTCAGGAGAGACCGGTGCTGATTTCACATCCACCGCAATTGCTGACGGGGATGTCATTACCTGTGAGATGACTTCAGATTACTCTTGTGTCATCGATTCGCAGGTACAATCAACCAATTCATATATTGCAACTGTAGTACCCTATGCTTCAGCCAGCCTTAGCATAGGAGTAAGCCCTGGAGCAACCGTATGCTCTGGTACAAGCGTGACATTTACTTCTACAGCAGTCAACGGTGGAAATGCACCAACCTATCAGTGGTATAAAAATGGAACAGCTATTTCAGGCGCTACGAATTCCACATATACCACATCATCATTATCTACAGGAGACTCTTTCAATTGTGTAATGGTTTCTGGTTATTACTCCCCTTGTCTGAACGGCTCGTCGGTAGTGACATCCAATTCAACCATCACCATGACTGTTAATCCTGTTGTAACTCCAAGCGTTAGTATTGTTGCTAGTCCTTCAGGAACTATTACTTCGGGGACAAGTGTGAAATTTACGGCCACACCAACCAATGGCGGAAGTATCCCAATATACCAATGGAAAAATAATGGTACCGCCATTTCTGGTGCTACCAGTGCTACGTATACTTCATCTGTTTTAGCTAACGGGAATATCATCACCTGTGTTATGACATCAAATGCTCCCTGTGTAAGCGGATCTTCTGCTACTTCAAATGCAATAACGATGACAGTAACTACTGTTCCAAAAGCGAGTGTGACAATCAGTGCTAGTCCTTCGAATAATGTATGTTCGGGTACCAGTGTTAAATTCACTGCTGTACCAACCAATGGCGGAACAACACCAAAATATCAATGGAAAAAGAATGGAACTTCTATTTCCGGGGCAACAAGTTCAACATATACTTCAACTTCACTTGCAAATGGAAATATCATCACTTGCGTGATGACATCAAATTTAAGTGGTGTAACGGGATCTCCTGCAACATCTAATTCCATTACAATGACGGTAAATTCCAATGTAACAGCAAGTGTTAAGATCACAGCCAGTCCCTCAGGAACTATAAAATCGGGAACAATCGTTAAATTTACGGCTACACCAACCAATGGAGGAACAGCACCAACATATCAATGGAAAAAGAATGGAACAGCTATTTCCGGGGCAACAAGCGCAACATATACTTCAAATACACTTGCAAATGGAAATAAAATTACCTGTGTTATGACCTCGAATGCTCCTTGCGAAACGGGTTCGCCTGCCACATCCAATTCTATAACGATGATAGTAACCTCATCATCAGCTCCAAATGGTAATAATAGTGAAGCAATAGAAGATATTAATATTTCTTCTGACCCAAATTGTTGTTTTGAATTATATCCTAATCCTGCAATAGATAATATAACTGTAGAAATTCAGCAACAAGCAACAATTGAAATTCTAAGTATTGAAGGGCAATTAATAAAATCTATTTCATCCAGCGACAATAAAACAAATATCGATGTTTCTGCTTTACCAAAAGGGATGTATGTTGTCGAGGTAAAAACAGAAAATGGAGTAAAAATGAAAAAGTTTATAAAAGGATAAACGTAAGTTAAAGAAATATAGGGGAGCTTCATAAAACGAAGCTCCCCTATATTTTTAAAGCGAAATACATAAGGCGACTTATTCTCAATTATTACAATGGGTTTTTGAAAAAAATAAAAATTTAAAATAAGACACTGTCTCGAAAGAAAGAGGAATATCGTAAACTTGCTAACGATATTTTAACTTATTAGAAACAATTAGTTGTTGAAGAATCAAAGTAGTATTTGAAAATATAATTTATGGAACAAAACCCTCAACCATTTTGGAGCATACCTGCCACGGAATTGTTAACTAGGCTTCGTACAACTGTAAGCGGACTTACAAGTGATGAAGCAAAGTACAGGCTAGTAAGTTATGGCTCAAATCGATTAAAACCAAAAAAAAAATCGGATGTTTTCACTCTTTTTATTGCTCAATTTAAAAGTCCAATTATTCTTATACTTCTTGCAGCTACAGGATTGTCATTGTTTTTGCATAATATTGTAGATGCTTCTATCATTCTTTCCATTGTTATTATAAGCGGACTACTTGGTTTTTGGCAGGAACACAGCGCTTCCAATGCAGTAAATAAATTACTCGCAATCGTCCAAATCAAAGTTGCAGTACTTCGTAATGGAAATCAACAGGAAATTCCATTGGAAGATATTGTGCCGGGTGATATCATAATACTTAATGCAGGGGACATTGTTCCCGGCGACTGCCTGCTTCTTGAATCGAAGGATGTGTTTGTTGATGAGGCCATGCTTACAGGTGAAACTTTCCCCGTTGAAAAGTTTGTTTCTGTATTACCAGCTGATACTGCTCTTGCAGAGAGAACAAATGCAATATGGATGGGCACTCATATTGTAAGCGGAAATGCAAAAGCTTTAGTAACGCTTACTGGCAAGGAAACCGAGTTTGGCAAGGTGTCAGAACGACTTAAACATAAAGCATCTGAAACGGACTTTGAACGCGGAATACGAAGGTTCGGTTTCTTTCTTGGAGAAGTTACTTTGATATTAGTGGTCATAATTTTTGCTATCAATGTTTATCTGCAGCGGCCCGTCCTCGATTCTTTTCTTTTTTCACTGGCTCTTGCTGTTGGTTTAACACCACAGTTATTGCCTGCAATCATTAGCATCAACCTTGCACATGGTGCCAAAAAGATGGCTCAAAAAAAAGTTATTGTAAAACGTCTTGCTTCTATTGAGAATTTCGGTAGTATGAATATAATCTGTTCCGATAAAACAGGCACACTCACCGAAGGTAAGGTGGTGGTTGAATCAGCTCTTGATATTAATGGAGAAGCAAATGAAAAAGTATTCTTGTTCGCTTATCTTAATGCTTCTTACGAAACCGGTTTTACAAATCCTATAGATGAAGCCATCCTTAATTATCGAAAGATAGATCTGGCAGAGTACAGGAAACAGGATGAAATTCCTTATGATTTTATCCGTAAACGTTTGAGTATTGCGGTTTCGCATGGCAATTCACATTTTATAGTCACCAAAGGCGCATTGACGAATATCCTTGATGTCTGCTCATCTGTTGAAACTAATGAGGGGAATATTGTTGACATAGCATCCATGCAGGATCAGATTCAGAAGCACTTTGCTGAATTCAGCGATCATGGTTTTCGTACATTAGGCATTGCATATAAAAACCTTCCACCGGAATCACCTATAAACAAAAGTGATGAGAAGGATATGACGTTTTTAGGCTTTCTCACTCTTTTTGATCCACCGAAAGTAAACATTGTTGATACCATTGCCAACCTGAAAAAACTTGGTGTTTCATTAAAAATTATCACAGGAGATAATCATCTTGTTGCAGCCAGTCTTAGTAAAAAAATGGGATTGTCCAACAATAAAATATTAGCAGGACTAGAACTTCACCAGATGAGCGATGATGCTCTTATTAGAAGTGTTGGTTCGGTTGATGTATTTGCTGAAATAGAGCCTAACCAGAAAGAACGAATTATCATTGCCATGCGAAAAGCCGGAAACGTGGTGGGATATATAGGCGATGGCATCAATGATGCTTCTGCACTTCATGCTGCGGATGTCGGTATCTCAGTTGATACTGCTGCGGATGTTGCGAAGGATGCTGCCGATATTGTTTTGCTCGAAAAAGATTTAGGTGTGCTGGTGGAAGGAGTAAGGGAGGGAAGAACAACTTTTGCCAATACATTAAAGTATGTGTTTATGGCTACAAGCGCTAATTTTGGGAATATGTTCAGCATGGCGGGAGTATCACTGTTTATTCCATTCCTTCCTTTATTACCCAAGCAGATACTCCTCACCAACCTTATGACCGATTTCCCCGAAATGGCTATTGCAACTGACAATGTGGATGAGCAAATGATTGATTATCCGCGACGCTGGGACATCAAGGCCATTCGCAAGTTTATGATTACTTTTGGTCTTGTAAGTTCAATTTTTGACTATCTTACATTTTGTCTGCTATTGCTCATTCTTCATGCCAGCGAAGCTCAATTCAGAACAGGATGGTTCCTGGAATCAGTGGTCTCTGCATCAATCATTGTACTTGTTATTCGAAGCAGGAAACCTTTTTTCAGGAGCAGGCCGGGAAAATATCTGTTAATCGCAACGCTATCGATTGCTGTTATAACGTTAATTTTACCTTTCACACCACTTGGAAATATTTTTGGATTCATCCCGCTAAGTCTTTCCACATATTTACTTATATTGCTGATTGTAGTGTTATACATTTTCGTAGCAGAAATTACAAAAAGGATTTTTTATAAAAGAGTTAAGTTTTGAAATTTATAATACTAAATTTAAAAATATAGATATTGCTTTGTATTTAATCTGTTTTCGCTAGTAATTGAATACCTTTGTGCTTCATTATTTACTTTCGAAGTTATGTATGATAAGATGTGGAATAAGGATTTTATTCTCCTTATAATGTCAAACTTTTTGATGTACATTACTTATTATGCCGTTATTTCTGCATTACCAATCTATTTAGTAAGTGATTTGCATGCTACGAAGAGCCAGGTAGGTGTTGTTGTTGGAACGTATACTATTGCTTCAGTTCTGGTACGTCCTTTTTCCGGTTTCACAATTGATAGGTTTGGGCGACGGACAATATTTCTACTAGCCTTGATAATCTATTCACTTTTATTTGCGGGGTATTTGGTTGCTATATCGCTTACATCCATAATAATACTGCGATTTGCACAAGGACTTACCTGGGGATTTACTACTGTTTCAGGGTCAACTATTGCCGTTGATATTATTCCAACGTCGAAGAGGGGCGAGGGCATTGGGTATTTTGCACTGTCAACAACGCTGGGAATGTCGGTAGGTCCGGTTATAGGGTTGTTTATCTGCCATCAATGGGGATATATCACCATGTTTGTCTCAGGGCTTTTTATCAGCGTTGCTAGCCTGGTATGTGCTTCTGCTGTGCATCAGCGCAAGAGGTTTTTGGTCGGAAAGCGAATTCAGTTCAAATGGAATAGCCTTTTCGATAAAAATTCAATTCTTCCTTCGTTAAATGTTTTTATAACTATGACTACATACGGCGGACTGCTTTCGTTTATCGCCCTGTATGGTCGTGAGATTGGAGTACAGAACTCCTCCCTTTTCTTTTTGATATTCTCAATAGGTATTGCTGCTTCTCGGCTTACCGCCGGAAAGGTGTTTGATAAAAAAGGTCCGCGAATGATTATTACGCTATGCATTATACTGCTTATTATAGGATTTCCATTGCTGGCTTCTGCAAAAAATGAAATGGTATTCTATATATCGGCCATTATTATAGGTTTTGGTAATGG
>Ga0224525_1001128_pt1 | contig 10104 bp, 4 predicted proteins | sample CFST100metaG_FD_179874 | JGI IMG/M metagenome (GOLD analysis project Ga0224525, IMG submission 179874) | Peat soil microbial communities from Stordalen Mire, Sweden - C.F.S.T100 | ecosystem: Environmental > Terrestrial > Soil > Wetlands > Peat | place: Sweden: Norrbotten County, Stordalen Mire...
GTTTAAGGATGACTGCTAATAGAAGAATACAGAAAATTGGGCTTATCTCTTGTTGAAATATTGATAACTGGCCAAAAAACAGGCTAGCTATTGCAGTTATCAACATTCCAACAAGACAATAAAAAAATTATGAAATAAATTTGGAATTCAACATAGAAGCGAAATAGCGAATAGCGAATAGCGAAATAAAGAAACTAGAACCTAATGCCCAATCTTTAATCCATGAAAAAATTAAGTCATATTTCATCTGAAGGAAAAGCAAAAATGGTGGATGTCAGCAACAAACCTGATCAGCTGAGAATCGCCAAGGCTATTGGCCATATCACTCTTTTGACTGGAACAATCAAAATGATTAGGGAAAACAAAATGAAAAAGGGAGAAGTGCTGACGGTTGCCGAGATCGCAGGGATACAGGGCGGAAAAAAGACATGCGAATTGATCCCATTGTGTCACCCGCTGCAGATCACGAAGATCGATGTTCAGGCATCCCTTGATAAAACCGGTGTTTTCGTTGAATGCGAAGCCCGTTGTGTCGGGCAAACCGGAATCGAAATGGAAGCATTGACTGCAGTCAGCATTGCCCTTCTGACCATCTATGACATGTGCAAAGCCGTTGACAAGAGTATGGTCATTGATGAGGTTAAGCTGGTGGAGAAGAGGAAAGTTTGAAGTCGGAGAATGGAAGATAGAGAATGGAGGATGGAGAATGGAAGATAGAGAATGGAGAAAATGAAAAGTGTATATTAAACAGCGAACAGCGAACAGATGAAACACCTCAACATCATTTCAGTAAACATTTCTGAAGAAAAGGGGACGATCAAACACCCGGTTGATTCTATATACATGACAAACCTAGGGGTGGAGCATGACGCTCATTCAGGTTCCTGGAACCGGCAGGTCAGTCTGCTCGGAACAGAAAGCATCCGGAAATTTGAAAAAGAAACCGGGAGGAAAGTGACTCCGGGTGAATTCGCTGAAAATATTACTACGGAAGGGGCAGATCTCTGGAAAATGCAATCCCTTGACCGGTTCAGATGTGGAGAAGCCGAACTGGAAGTGACCCAGATCGGGAAGGAATGTCATGGCACTTCGTGTACCATTTTTAAGGAAGTCGGCAATTGTGTGATGCCCAAAGAAGGGATCTTTTGTCGTGTGATTCGTCCCGGGGTCATCCGGCCAGGTGATGAATTTGAATATCATCCAAAGGTTTTTTCTGTCCGGATCATTACCCTCAGCGATCGTGCCAGCCAAGGCGAATATGATGATAAGTCCGGTCCCCGGATCAAAGAACTTATCCGGGAGTTCTTCATCCTTCACCATTTACTATTCACTATTCACAATTCACTTATTCCCGATGACCCGGCTCAGCTTAAAGAATTACTGAACCAGGCAAAGCAGGAAAAAACTGACCTTGTTTTCACAACGGGTGGAACCGGGATCGGGCCAAAGGATTTTACTCCGGATGTCGTCCGTCCATTTCTTGATAAAGAGATTCCCGGTATCATGGAAATGATCCGCATAAAATATGGCGCGGAAAAGCCCAACGCCCTTACCAGCAGAAGCATTGCAGGTGTGATGCAACAGAGTCTTGTTTTTACTTTACCCGGCAGCGTGAAGGCCGTCAATGAATACCTTGCAGAGATTTTACCTGCCATTAATCACTTGGTTGTAATGCTGCATGGGATTGATCTGCATTGATGACAATCCTTCGCTAATAAACAAATTCAACCTTGCCGGATACTATATAAAGATCTGTTGTACCTTTATGGTGTCAAATCATTGCTATCACTATGAGCAAACAAACTTCTACCCTGTTTCATGGACTGCTTTCTTTTGGAATCTTTTTCTTTTCCTCACTTCTTGCCATTACAGGAAGAGGTCAAACCCCGGATGACATCAGTTTTATTCAAAAATCAACTCATGTTGAATCTCTTCAAAAATACGCTCTTGAGCTGAAAAGCCAGGCATTGGCAAAGAAAACCCAGGCAGAGGAAATGGCAAAAAAGAAAGGATGGGTCATTAAAAAAACATACGAAGATGGCCGTACCATCGAGCTAAAAGAGCTTGATCCCAAAGGGCGTCCTGTTTATTTTTCAACATGTAATCTAAATGCAGCAAAGACAGTTTCAACGAACAAGGTATGGACTGGCGGAGGGTTGGGTCTTAACCTTTCAGGTTCGGGAATTACCCTGCGGGAATGGGATGAAAGTGTAGTACGGCCAACCCACCAGGAACTTACAGGAAGGGTAGTACAGGGCGATGGCGCCAGCGGGTATTCCGGACATTCAACCCATGTAGCGGGGACTATGCTTGCGACAGGTATCGATCCGAATGCGCATGGAATGGCCAACCTTGCTAACCTGCGGGCCTTTGATTGGAATAGCGATTATGCTGAGATGGCTTCGGAAGCTGCTAATGGGGCCTTATTATCAAACCATTCTTATGTTTTCATTACCGGATGGTACAATGGTGGATCTCATTGGTATTGGTATGGGGATACCACTGTAAGCCGGTACGAAGATTATTTTTTCAGCTTTTATTGTGATGATGCAAGGATCGTTGACTCGATTGCATGCAATGCACCCTATTACCTCGTTTGCCGGGCAGCCGGAAATGACCGGGGTGAGGGACCTTCAACGCAGCCTGTTACCCATTATATCTTTGACGGGAACAACTGGATTTTTGCGAGTACAGTACGTAATATTGATGGTATGCCTTCCGGCTATGGTTGCATAACTTATGGGTTCGGAACAAGTAAGAATGTGATGACGGTCGGAGCGGTCTATGCCATTCCGAATGGTTACAGTTCTCCGTCGGATGTTGTTCAAACGGGGTTCAGTTGTACCGGCCCTACCGATGACGGCCGGATAAAACCGGATATTGTAGCTGATGGCGTTGGTCTCTATTCTACCTATTCAACAGCAGATAATGCATATGCTACAATGAGCGGCACATCTATGGCCACCCCGAATACTACAGGATCTCTTGGCCTTCTCCAGCAACATTATCACAACCTGCATGGTGTATATATGCGATCGGCAACACTGAAAGGGTTGGTGATCCATACAGCGGATGAAGCGGGAAGTTACCCGGGACCGGATTATAAATTCGGGTGGGGCTTGTTAAATACTGCCAAGGCCGCTACCTTGCTAAGCAATACCACCACTGCGAAAGTTAATGAGCTCACGCTGGCAAATGGAACAACCTATACTCTTAATATAAAGGCCAATGGGACTGATCCGCTTCGTGCAACCATCTGTTGGACCGACCCACCCGGTACACCACCTCCACCTTCATTGAATCCCCCGACGATCATGCTGGTTAACGACCTCGATCTGCGTATCGACGGGCAGACCTATAAGCCCTGGATTCTCGATCCCACGAACCCATCTGCCGGGGCCACGACAGGAGATAATATTCGCGATAATGTTGAACAAATTTATATATCGTCTCTTTCTGCCGGTTGTCATACCCTTACCGTGACTCACAAAGGAACTCTTGTCGGTGGTTCCCAGGCATTCTCCCTTATTGTTTCAGGAATTACTGTTTATCCGGATTTTATTGCCGGACCTGTAAGCGGGAACCAGAGTATCTGCTATAACAGCACGCCTGCTTTACTTACCGGGATCGCACCCACTGGTGGTAATCCACCTTATACGTACCAATGGCAGAGCTCAGCCGATAGTATCAACTTTACCAATATCCCGGGAGCAACCGTGCTTAATTACCAGCCAGGATCTCTTACCGTTAAAACCTTCTTCCGTCAAATTCAATCTGCCAGTGGAAGTTGTGACAACGCCAACACCAATATTATCAGGATCCTCATCAACCCGCTCCCTATTCCTACGATTACCGGAACCTCAAACTTGTGCGTCAATTCCGGATATTATTATTATACGACCGAATCTGGGATGACGAATTACAACTGGGCGGTATCTTCGGGCGGTACAATCACAGCTGGTGGTACTGCAACAAGCAACACCATGACTGTGAACTGGAATACTGCAGGAGCTCAAACCGTTACTGTTAACTTTACCAATGCTAATGGTTGTACTGGTGCAATACCGACGGTGTATCCTGTCACTGTAAATCCGCTTGCGGTTCCGACCATCACAGGTCCGACTCCGGTTTGTACAGGATCTGCCGGCAATGTTTATTTAACACAAACCGGTATGACTGGTTATGTCTGGAGCGTTTCTGCAGGTGGTACAATCACAGCTGGTGGTACTGCAACAAGCAACACCATGACTGTGAACTGGAATACTGCAGGAGCTCAAACCGTTACTGTTAACTTTACCAATGCTAACGGTTGTACTGGTGCAATACCGACGGTTTATCCTGTCACTGTAAATCCGCTTGCGGTTCCGACCATCACAGGTCCGACTCCGGTTTGTACAGGATCTGCCGGCAATGTTTATTTAACACAAACCGGTATGACTGGTTATGTCTGGAGCGTTTCTGCAGGTGGTACAATCACAGCTGGTGGTACTGCTACAGATAACACCGTGACCGTGACATGGAATACGGCAGGAGCACAAACCGTTACTGTTAACTTTACCAATGCTAACGGTTGTACTGCTGCGATACCGATGGTGTATCCTGTCACTGTTAATCCTCTTCCGATTCCGACTATTATTGGGTCAACTTCGGTTTGCGTAGGATCTGCCGGCAATGTTTATTCAACGCAAACAGTTATGACTGGTTATGTCTGGAGCGTTTCTGCAGGTGGGACAATCACAGCCGGTGCTACTACTACAGATAACACCGTGACCGTGACATGGAATACGGCAGGAACACAAATCGTTACTGTTAACTTTACCAATGCTAACGGTTGTACTGCTGCGATACCAACGGTGTATCCTGTCACTGTTAATCCTCTTCCGATTCCAACCATCACTGGGCCAACTCCGGTTTGCGCAGGATCTGCCGGCAATGTTTATTCAACACAAACCGGTATGAATAGTTATGTCTGGAGCGTTTCTGCAGGTGGTTCAATTACTGCAGGAGGTACGGCCACAGATAATACCGCTTCTGTTACATGGAGTACAGCAGGAGCACAAACTGTCACAGTTAATTATACAAATGCTAACGGTTGTACTGCTGCGATACCGACGGTGTATCCTGTCACTGTTAATCCTCTTCCGATTCCGATCATCACGGGGCCAACTCCGGTTTGCGCAGGATCTGCCGGTATTGTTTATTCAACACAAGCCGGCATGACCAATTATCTTTGGGCGGTATCTACAGGTGGTTTAATTACAGCTGGAGGTGCGACAACAAGCAATACTATGACTGTAACTTGGAATACTGCAGGATCACAAACTGTCAGTGTCAACTATATAGATAGTAATGGATGTACCGCTTCTGAACCTGCAGCGTACAACGTTACAGTCAACCCCCTGCCTGCACCCACCATTTATGGCAGTAATGTAATTTGTGCTGGATCAACCGGATATGTATACACAACTGAAGCAGGTAAGACCAATTATATCTGGAGTGTTTCTGCAGGCGGGACGATTACTGCCGGTGGAACCGCCACCAACAACACAGTAACAATTGACTGGACTACTGCAGGAGTTCAATCAGTCAGCGTTAATTATATGAACGGATCTGGCTGCACCGCAGCTGTGCCCATACTTTACCCTGTAACTATCAATCCCTTGCCGGTTCCGTCCCTCAGTGGAAATGGAAACTGTTGTGCCGGAACTACCGGAATTGTTTACAATACCGATACAGGGATGTCCAAATATACATGGTTTGTTTCCGGAGGCGGTACGATTACTGCCGGAGGGACGAGCACGAGTTTCACGGTAACAGTAACCTGGAATACTATTGGGAATCAATCGGTGGGGATCAATTATCAGAACAGTTTCGGTTGCTGGGCTTCAAGCCCAACCGGTTTACCGGTAACTGTCGAAGCCCTTCCGGTTCCGATAATCACAGGTCCGAGTACAATTTGTGCTGTTTCCACTGGAAATGTATATGCAACTGAATCCGGGATGACAAATTATCTCTGGAATGTATCTGCAGGGGGAACCATCACTACCGGTGGAACACCCACTGATAACACTGTAACAGTTGACTGGAATACAGCTGGAGCTCAGACAGTCAGTGTTAACTTTACCAATGTTAACGGTTGTACAGCTCCAACACCGACGGTGTATCCTGTTACTGTTAATCCGCTGCCGGGCATTGCCGGAACCATTTCCGGATCTTCTACGGTAGCACAAGGACAGATCGGTGTGGTATTCTCTGTAATTCCGATCACTAATGCAACCGGTTATACATGGTCATTGCCTTCGGGAGCAACCATCACTGCCGGTGATAATACTTCCAGTATCACGGTCTCCTTCTCGGCTTCGGCAGTTTCCGGAATCATTACCGTTACCGGTACAGACAGTTGCGGAAATGGTATCGTATCCCCGGATTTCAATCTCACCGTTACAGTGAGTGTTCCCATGGATATTGAGGTCGATGGCACTATTACCGGAACAATATGTTACAATGCTACCGATATAATCACAGTAGCCGAAACCGCACCATTTACCGTTCAGAGCGGAGGGCATGCAGAAATGATCGCAGGAGTGGCAATTGATTATAAGCCAGGTACAACCGTTCAGTCCGAAGGTTATATGTGGGGCCACATCGCGCCCAGTGGCCCGTGGTGTGTCCCAATAACGGCTCCTTCAATTGTGACGGTTCCGATGGGTATAGAGGAAGTTCCAGAACAATCATTCTTTAAGGTTTACCCCAATCCGACGACCGGATCCTTCACCCTGGAATTATCTGAAGTCTCAGAAACTTCGGTAGTGAAAGTGGAAATCTATGGAATGCGTGGGGAGAAAATACTGAATGATCAATTCACCGGAGAGAAGAAACATGAGTTTTCGCTTGAAAGCAACCCGACTGGGATCTATTTCATCCGCGTTTTCTGTGGAGATAACCTGGGTTCACAGAAGATCATCAAGCAATAAGATGATTTACTAAAACGATCGAATAGGAAGTGAAGGATTATTCCCTCACTATACATTTACACCACCGTACATGCCGAACGCACTAAAAACAAAAACCCACGACCAGTGTGGGTTTTTGATGTTTAAAAGTACCCGGGGCGGGACTTGAACCCGCACGCTCGCGATGAGCACAGGATTTTAAGTCCTGCGTGTCTACCAATTCCACCACCCGGGCGAAGTAGGTGTGGGTTTAGGTGTATGAAGATAATTTAGAAAAAAACCCTCTTCAGAGGGTTTCATCCTTAGAGCGAAAGACGGGATTCGGACCCGCGACCCCGACCTTGGCAAGGTCGTGCTCTACCAGCTGAGCTACTTTCGCGTATGAATTGGGTTTGCAAATTTATTAAAATTTTAAAAACTTCAAGGTTTTTTTTATTTCCCCAGCAGTTTTTTGATCTCATTGAGCTTCATCAGGGCTTCCACCGGAGTAAGCGTATTGATATCGGTATTCAGGATATCTTCCTTGATCTGGAGAAGGGTCGGGTCGTCTAACTGAATAAAGCTGAGCTGATAACCAGATGCTGGATGCTGGATGCTGGATGCAGGATGATTTTTCTTACTCTTCCCTTTCTTATCCAGCATCAAGGATCCAGCATCCGGACTTTTCTTCCCTAACTCTTCCGAATTATGGGATTTCTCCAGTTGGTGAAGCAAAGTATTCGCATTCTCGATCACGGTGTTCGGCATCCCCGCCATTCTGGCCACATGGATCCCGAAACTATGTTCACTTCCACCAGGTAAGAGTTTTCGAATGAAAATGACCTTGTTCTGAATTTCCTTTACAGCAACATGGTAATTCCGAATCCGGGGAAAGAGTTCGGCCATCTCATTCAGTTCATGATAATGCGTGGCAAATAGGACTTTGGGCCTGAACAAAGGATGTTCATGAAGATACTCTGCAATCGCCCAGGCAATGGAAATCCCATCGTAAGTGCTGGTTCCCCTTCCGATCTCATCGAGGAGGATCAGGCTGCGTGTGGAAATGTTGTTCAGGATGCTGGCTGTTTCATTCATCTCCACCATGAAAGTGGATTCACCGGAGGTAATGTTGTCGGATGCACCCACGCGTGTAAATACCTTATCCGTAATACCCAGTTCTGCCGAATCCGCAGGAACATAACAGCCCATCTGGGCCATCAGCACGATAAGTGCTGTTTGTCGAAGCAAAGCGGATTTCCCCGACATGTTCGGCCCTGTGATGATCAGGATCTGCTGGTTTTTATCATCCAGGTGAACATCATTGGAGATATATTCCTCGCCCTGCTTCAACTGCTGTTCTATAACGGGATGCCGTCCACCTTTAATATCCAGAATGTAAGAATCGTTTAGGACCGGACGGGTATATTTGTTTTTCTCTGCAATAAGGGCAAAGGAAACAAGAACATCCAGCCGCCCTGCAAGAATTGCGTTCAGCTGGATCGGGCGGATATAATCGACCAGGAACAAAACCAGGTCATTAAAAATCCTGGTTTCAAGTGCAAGGATTTTTTCTTCCGCACCGAGGATCTTCTCTTCATATTCTTTCAGCTCTTCTGTGATATATCTTTCGGCATTCACCAGGGTTTGTTTCCGGGACCATTCCTGGGGAACCTTGTCTTTGTGCGAATTGGTGACCTCAAGGTAGTACCCGAAAACATTGGTATAACCAATCTTCAACGAAGAAATCCCTGTGCGCTCAATTTCACGTTGCTGGATCTTGACCAGGTAATCTTTTCCGGAATAGGCCAGCTTCCGCAATTCATCCAGCTCCTCTGAAACCCCTTCCCGGATTATATTTCCTTTTGACACGAGTGCTGGAGGGTCCGGTTGGATTTCCTTTTCGATCTTTTCCCTGACAAGATTGCACACATTGAACTGTTCCCCGATTTTCTTCATCCCTTCATTACCGGAGGAGGCACAGACCTCTTTCATAACCCCGATACAATCGAGCACCTGGGCAAGGTGGACCATTTCCCGGGGAATGATCTTCCCAACGGATACCTTAGAGATAAGCCGCTCCAGGTCGCCGATGCGCTGGATGTTTTGCCGGATGAGATCCCGGATTTCGGAATGGGCCATGAAATAGCTGACCATGTCTAGTCTTTCTTCGATGGGTAGGCGGTCTTTGAGCGGAAGGATGATCCACCGTTTCAGCAGCCGTGATCCCATGGGAGAAACAGTATGGTCGAGTGTGCTCAGAAGGGTTGCTGTATTTTCGTTGGGGGAATTCAGGAGTTCAAGATTCCGGATCGTGAACCGGTCAAGCCATACATAATGATCTTCCTCGATACGTGAGAGCTTGGTGATGTGCCCTAGCCGGTCGTGCTGGGTTTCAGCCAGGTAATGCAGAACTGCTCCTGCTGCAATCACTGCCGGTTCCATGTTCCCGACCCCGAACCCCTTCAGGGAGGTGGTCTGGAAATGCTTCAGGAGAATATCATGGGCAAAATCAGGCGTAAAAACCCAATCCTCAAAGGTGTTGATGTAATATTTGTTTCCGAACAATTCACAGAATTTCTGACGCTTGTTCTTCTGGACAATGATCTCGCTGGGGCGAAAGGTCTGGATCAGTTTGTCAATGTATTCGATTGACCCCTGGGCAAGATAAAATTCACCAGTCGATATATCCAGGAAAGAAATACCAGATGTCTTCGCATCCAGGTTGACGCTTGCCAGGAAATTGTTTTCCCTTTGTTCAAGGATCTTATCGTTATAAGAAACTCCCGGGGATACCAATTCCGTGACCCCCCGCTTCACTATTGTTTTGGTGAGTTTCGGATCTTCCAGCTGATCACAGATGGCAACCCTCAACCCTGATTTTACGAGTTTGGGAAGATAGATGTCGAGTGCATGATATGGAAATCCGGCAAGTTCGATATAGGATGCCGATCCATTGGCCCGCCGGGTTAATACGATCCCAAGGATGCCGGAGGTACGTATTGCATCCTCTCCGAAAGTCTCATAAAAATCCCCAACCCTGAAAAGCAGCAGTGCATCCGGGTATTTAGCCTTGATATTATTGTACTGGCGCATCAGCGGGGTAACCGCCACCTCTTTCCCAATGTCTTTCGCCATTAAAAAATTTAACTTTGAAGATCAAATACTAAAATAA
>Ga0224525_1001129_pt1 | contig 10102 bp, 4 predicted proteins | sample CFST100metaG_FD_179874 | JGI IMG/M metagenome (GOLD analysis project Ga0224525, IMG submission 179874) | Peat soil microbial communities from Stordalen Mire, Sweden - C.F.S.T100 | ecosystem: Environmental > Terrestrial > Soil > Wetlands > Peat | place: Sweden: Norrbotten County, Stordalen Mire...
TGTTGTATATTTAAAAAATATTTTAAGGGTTCTCGATTTTTTTTAATGCTTTGAAAAAAATGAATTTCCAGAGCTCTTTTTCACATTTGTAAAATTTAAACTTGAAAAGTATGAAGAAAAATTTACTTCTGCTGTCATTAGTATTTATTGCTATTACAGCCTTCGGACAAACGTCCATTCCAAACGGAAATTTTGAAACATGGAATTCGGGCACTTATTACAACCCGCTAAATTATCTTTACACATCAAACCCTGGTGATTTCGCTCAGGATGTTCCTTTTAATGTAATTAACACTACCGATGCTTACCATGGCAGTAGTGCTGTAATGCTTTCCACCAATTCATCAAATACTGGTTATTTTATTGATATAGATCCAGATCATAGTGGTAATAACCCTTTTGATTGGAAAGGAGGAATGGCTATAACTGAAAAACCAACAGGAATCCGCGGATATTATAAATATAATGTTGCCTCTGCCGACTCGGGATTAATAATATTGGCTTTCAGCAAAGGTGGAGTGAATATTGGAACATATTTTTGCAAAATTGGAGGCGTTCATAACAATTACACATTGTTCAATATAACGTTAAACCCACAACTTCCCGACATTCCTGATTCCGTTGCGCTTGGCGTATTATCAAGTGATATTACACAAAGCGACAAAGGTATACCGGGAAGTGTTTTGTTTATAGATAGCATATCTTTTACAGGAGTGAGCAGCCAGCCCGCATTAATGAATGGCGATTTTGAATCGTGGCAGCAAAACCAAACATCTTATACACTTGCCAATTGGTTTAGTAATAATAACTCGCAGGGTATAAACAGAACCAGCGATGTTCCAACAGGAGGAGGACAATATGCTGTTGAAATATCAACATATTCAGGTCAAGATAATCAAGGGAATCCTCAGGCTCAGGCAGGACAGATTTCAACCGGATATTATCCTCAGAATTGTAATGGTAATTGCTCTGAATTGGGTGGTATCCCTTTTACCAATCAGGTAGATACTTTGGCTTTTTGGTATAAATATTCTCCATCGGCAAATGATAGCGCGCAAATAACTTTAAACTTTAAAAAGCATAGCAATAATATTTGGGGAATTCAACAAAACCTTCATGCTTCACAAAATTATAAATATGTTGAACTTCCTTTTAACGTTAACAATGGTCAATACCCGGATACTGTGAATATACAAATACAGTCTTCCGCACAGAGTAATAATAGTCTCGCACTTTCTTGTATAGGTTCAGATTTGAAAATTGATAATTTACATTTTAAAACACTGCCTTCTCCTCCGAGCATAAGTATAATAACACCTTCTGCAAGCACATACTGGCAGAGTGGCTCTTCGCAAAACATAGAATGGACGAGTATAAATATTAATCAGAGTGAAACTATACAATATTCTACTGATGGAGGAACTTCATGGAATGGTATTGCCACAATTACAAATCCCGACTATGGGAATAATTTCTATTCATGGACAGTAACAAATAATACCGGCAATAATAATAAGATACGTATACTAACAAATGACGGATCGATTGGTGATACAAGTAATGTATTTGCAATAGGTGATCAGCCGCATTTTATATTTACGCAACCCACAACAGGCACAAAATGGGCAACAGATCAACCGCATAATTTTACAATCACGAATAATGGACCTGAGATTCATAATGTCAATGTCTATATTTCTACAGATGGCGGTAATAACTGGAATGGTTTTACAAATATAGGGCAATTAAATCCCGGATCTAATGATAATTCTGTATACTTTAATAGCGGTCAATACCCGCAGGATTATCCAAATTGCATATTGGCTATTGGTGAGTGGGGGCAGTATGGACAAGTTATAACGGAAGCAGAAAGTGAAACATTTGAAATAATACCTGCACAACCAACCATTTCAGTAATTCAGCCATTCACAAATACCTACTGGCAGAGCGGCACAAGCCAAACGATTGCCTGGAATTCTATAAATGTAAACCAGGATGAGAAAATACAATATTCTACTGATAATGGAACTTCATGGAATGATATTGCTACTATAACAAATACAAATATTAACAACAATGGATCGAATTCCTATTCATGGAATCCGGTAGCTTCGGTTAGCGGCCAGATTAATTCATTGCTTAGAGTTATTTCGAATGATGGATCAATAGGTGATACCAGTGATGTGTTCATTTTAAGCAATCAACCGCAATTTGTGTTTACACAACCAACAACAGGTACAAAATGGACAGCAGGGCAATGGAACAATATAACTTTTTCTAATAATGGTCCAACTGTGAATAATGCCAATATGTTCCTATCAACAGATGGCGGCTCTACATGGAACAATATTATGAATCCGGGACAATTAAATCCGGGATCTAATAATACACAATACATTATTAATAGCAATCAAGTTACACAGGATTATCCAAATTGTATATTGTCAATTCGAATATATGATCAGAGTTGGAACTATTATACGGAAACAAAAAGTGAAACATTTGAAATAGTCCCTGAACCGGCAAGTATAACTGTGAATCAACCATTTTTAGGTACTTTCTGGCAGAGTGGAACAACTCAAGTGATTGCATGGAATTCCATAAATGTAAATATGGACGAGAAAATACAATATTCAATTAATAGCGGATCATCCTGGAGTGATATTACAACCATAGCTAAGTCAAATATTAATTATGGAACAAATACCTATACATGGAATTCTGTTGTAACGGTTACTGGCCAAATAAATTCATTAATTAGAGTTATCTCAAACGATGGAATTGTTGGCGATACCAGCGCTGTATTTATCATAAGCGATCAACCTCAATTTGTATTTACACAACCAACAACAGGCACACAATGGACAGCAGGGCAATCATACAATATTTCTATTACTAATAATGGCCCATCAATTAATAATACTAGTATTTATCTATCAACAGATGGTGGTAATAGCTGGAATTATTTTACGAATGTCTGGCCATTAAATTCCGGAAGTAATACTTTTTATAGACAGATTGATCCATCGACAACAGCTTCTACAAATTGTATAATGGCAATTCGGATATATGATCAGAGCATGCAATATTACACAGAGGTAAGAAGCGAAACATTTGAGATATTACCTGCCCCGTCAAGTATAACCATGAACCAACCTTCTACAGGTACTTTCTGGCAGAGTGGCACATCGCAAGCCATAGAATGGACAAGCCTGAATGTTAACCAGAACGAGAAAATACAATATTCTATTAATAGTGGATCTTCCTGGACCGATATTACTACTTTAGCAAAGGCAAGCATTAGTAACGGTTCAAATACTTACACATGGAATTCGGTTGCATCGGTTACCGGACTGGTTAATACAGTGATTAGAGTCATTTCAGTCGATGGCTCGATTGGCGACACCAGCGATGTGTTTACCTTATCAGAAACATCGCTGTTGATGTTTACTCAACCCACAACAGGCACACAATACACAGCAGGGCAAAGCTATCAGGTAATAATAAATAACCAAGGACCAACCCTAAATCAAAGTGCTTATATCTATTTATCAACTGATGGCGGTGCTCATTGGAGTAATTTATATATAAATGCATCACAATTAAATACAGGATCAACTATTTTTAGCTGGATGATATCAGATACAACAGTGGCTTCTGTAAATTGTAAACTGGCATTTTCATACCAAGCGGGAATAAATCAGGGCTGGCCATATTATACTGAAAGTGGAATATTTACTATCTTACCTGCTCCTGCAAGTATAACAGTGAATCAACCTTTAGCTGATGCATATTGGCAGAACGGCACGCAGGATACTATAAAATGGACAAGTGTAAATATAAACCAGAATGAAAAAATACAATATTCTATTAATGGCGGAGCCAACTGGAACGATATTACCACTATTACAGGTCCTTTAAATGGGCAGTCTAATTATATCTGGACGCCGAATGTTTCAGGCATAAATAAAAATTCTCTGGTAAGGGTTATTACAACAGACTTATCTATTAATGGAACAAGTGATGTATTTACATTAGGCGACCAACCGCAATTTGTGTTTACACAACCCACAGCAGCTACGCAGTGGCAGGCAGGGCAGGAATATGTAATTATGTTGCAGAATAACGGTGCTGAATTAAATTCTAACAATGGGCTTGAATTAGAATTAACCAGCGATGGTAGTTCATGGAATAACATATTACCAGCAGGAAATTCCATTGCCGAAGGTCAGAATGCTTACTATTGGACTATTGATCCGGTAACTCTTCCTTCAACAAATTACCAGTTGTCTATTGTTGAAAATTCATGGCAGGGAACAACACGTTATGCTACAAGCCAGCTATTCGAAATACAAGCTGCTACTGCAAGCATAACTGTAAACCAACCCATAGCTGATGCATATTGGCAAAGCGGTACACTTGATACCATAAGATGGACCAGTGCAAGTGTGGCTTCTGTAAACATAGAATATAGCATTGATAATGGAGTAACATGGGTTCCTATTGATTCAGGCTATGTGTCAAACAATGGCAGTAATTCTTATTCTTGGATGGTTCCGGTTGTTTCGGGAACAATAAACGATGCACGAATCAGAATCTCTGACGCTTCAAATGCACCAACCCAGAATGTAAGCGATTTGTTTACCATCAGCAATGAGCCAATTGCATTAACAGTGACCTCGCCTAATGGCGGAGAACAATGGATCGCTGGGCATACTTATTCAATACAATTTTATAATCAGGGTCCAACACAAAGCAATATAGGCCTTCTATATTCAAGTGATGGTACTGCATGGTACCAGTTTGCATGGTGGCTAAATGCACCAATAGGCACATATACTTATAACTGGCAGATACCTTCAGATTTTACTCCTTTAAGTACTTATAAAATTAAGGTGCAGGCATACGACAATATGTCCAACCCGACAATAGGAGATGTTTCAGATAATAACTTCTCTGTAATTTCTCCTGCAAATAACTTAAGCATTACTTCGCCTGGCATGGGAAGTTTCTGGCAATCGGGTACGACGCAGAATATTAACTGGAATTCTTCTGGAATTACATTCGTAAATATTGATTATAGCTTAGACGGAGGAAATACATGGAATAGTATAGTTTCAAATATTGCTTCTGCAGATGGCACTAATTCATATTCATGGACTGTGGTTACTGTTTTACAGAGTACATATAATGCACGTGTCAGAATTTCTGATGCATCAAACCCATTAACTGAAAATGTAAGCGATTTATTTACGATCGGAACAGCCACTCCTTATTTAAAAGTAATTCAGCCCAATGGTGGAGAAGTTTTGCAAGCAGGAAACTCTTATACAATTAAATTTGAAAATGGAGGAACTTATATTAATCAGGCTAATTTGTATCTATCAACAGATAGCGGCCAAAGCTGGTCTTTTATTAATAATATCTGGAATGTTAATACTGGAATTAATACCTACAATTGGAATGTTTCCTCGTCAATCGCAAATTCCAGTAATTGTTTGATAAGGTTATCAGATGATCTCAATCCAGCATTAAGAGACAGCAGTGATAATGTGTTTGCAATTGTTTCCGCTACCCAATCGATATCTGTTATGGATCCTCAAAACGGAGCGTGGTGGTTTTCAGGAATAAGCCAAAATATTGCATGGAACAGCACTAATGTTTCCAATGTAAATATTTTTTATAGCATCGATGGTGGAACAAGCTGGAATAGTATTGCTTCTAATGTACCTGCTTCAGATGGATATAATTCACAAAGTTGGAATGTTGCCGCTGTTCCTATGATTGAATATGCTTCAAAAATTAAAATAGAAGATGCATCAAACCCACTAATTAAAGATGTCAGCGACTTATTTACCATCAGCAACGAACCATTAGCATTAACTGTTATATCACCTAATGGCGGTGAAGTATGGACTGCCGGAAATACGTATTCTATAAAGTACAATAATTCAGGAGCACCGAATTCAAATGGTACTTATATTTCAGTTTCAACTGATAATGGTAATACCTGGAATAGTATTGGTATAGATTGGAATACTACTCATGGCGTGAATAGTCATTTATGGACAGTGCCAACGAGTATTGCAACATCATTAAATTGCTTAGTAACAGTTACAAATTGGAGTATTGGCAGCGATACAAGTGATAATGTATTTGAAATAAGCAATCCACAACCTTTCCTTTCAATAGATCAACCTCAAGGTGGCGAATGGTGGATGTCAGACTCACTACGTAATATTAACTGGACAGCAGTAAATATTTCTTCTGTTGATATTTCATACTCACTTGATGGCGGGTTGAATTGGTTGTCTATTGCCACAAATGTTCCAACAAGTGACGGACAAAATTCCTATAACTGGACATTACCGGCTGTTCAACAAATTTATCATAACTGTAAAATAAAAATTGAATCTTCGACTCCATCGTTGTTGGCACTTAGCAATGTATTTACCATTGCCAATGAAAATCAATTTGTGGTTTTGGCTCCAACCACAGGAGATGTTTGGTTTGATAATCAGTCATATAATATTAGCTTTACGAACAATGTTGGAAATAATTGGGTAGATTTATTTTACTCAACTGATGGCGGAAATACTTGGAGTTGGAGTAATTATATAGGAAACCCATTGGCTACAAACGGAAATAATATATACAATTGGACTATTCCTTCTGGTATTGCATCTCAAAATTGTGTTATAGGTATACATTGGAATGGCAACTGGTTTATAAGCAACACTTTTGAAATTAGTGATCAGCCTCCTGTTTTGACTATAGCAAACCCAATAGCCGTATGTTCACCATCTACGATAGATATTACAAGTAATTTGGTAATAAACAATAATACTCATGGCGGCGTACTTTCATATTGGAAGGATACATTAACAACAATCCCATTGAATTTACCTGGCGCAATTTCAAGTAGTGCTACATATTTTATTAAAAGCACAAATCCTTTTGGAAGCGATATTGAGCCTGTAAAAGTAACGGTAAATCCTTCTTATGCTTTCACGGAAAGCCACAGTATTTGTAATGGAGAAACTTACCACTGGCAAGGAGTTGATTATACGATAGCAAATACATACACTTCAAGCCATGCAAGTATAAATGGTTGTGATAGTACTTATACTTTACACCTGACTATCAACAGCAGCACAACATCAAGCACTTCACAAACTGCCTGCGACAGTTATATTTGGAACGGAACAACGTATACCACTTCGGGTGATAAAACATTCAGCACAACGAATTCCAAAGGATGCGATTCAACAGCTACTTTGCATTTAACTATCAACAGCAGCACAACATCAAGCACTTCACATACTGCCTGCGATAGTTATGTTTGGAATGGAACGACGTATACCACTTCGGGTGATAAAACATTCAGCACAACAAATTCCAAAGGATGTGATTCAACAGCAACATTGCATTTGACTATCAACAGCAGCACAACATCAAGCACTTCACATACTGCCTGCGATGGTTACTTATGGAATGGAACAACGTATACCACTTCGGGTGATAAAACTTTCATCACAACAAATTCCAAAGGATGCGATTCAACAGCAATATTGCATCTGACTATCAACAGCAGCACAACATCAAGCACTTCACATACTGCCTGCGATAGTTATATTTGGAATGGAACAACATATACCACTTCGGGTGATAAAACTTTCAGCACAACAAATTCCAAAGGATGCGATTCAACAGCAACATTGCATTTGACAATAAACACAAGCACTACCGGCAGCATTACAGTTGCAGCCTGCAAGAGCTATACATGGTTTGGCACGACATACACAACATCAGGCACACCAACACATGTATTGTCTAACAAAGCTGGTTGTGATTCCACAATTACTCTGCACCTCACGATCAACAATGTAGATACTTCTGTTACGGTTAACGGAACTATACTTACAGCAAATGTTTCCGGTGCAAGTTATCAGTGGGTGAATTGCAATAGTGCATACTCATTCATTAACGGGGAAACACATCAAAGTTTCACGGCAACCTCAGATGGCAGCTATGCTGTGATCGTCACCAAAGGCAGTTGTTCCGATACTTCAACTTGTTACCCGATGATAACAACAAGCATAGAACATAATTCGTTTGGCAGTGCGTTCAATCTATATCCGAACCCTACCACCGGAAATGTAACACTTGACCTGGGGGGCAGTTATGATGATGTTGTGATAATGATAAAAAATGTTTTGGGACAGGTTATTTCCAACACCAATGCAAGTCTGCTGAAAACAGTAGATCTTAGGATCGATGGAACTCCCGGAATATATTTTGTAAACATAGTTACAGCAGAAGGAAAATCAGCAACAATAAAAGTGATCAAGAATTAAAGAATAAAAATTAAATTAACCTGTCACAAAAAAGTGACGAATGCAAAGCGGCTTGCTGATCAACAGCAAGCCGCTTTTGCTTATCTATGGACAGATAAATAATTATTTTACTTTTTTTAAAAACATTACATAACAATAAAATGTTTTTTAATGCATCTTACAATAGTTTCTTCAAAATATTTTACTTTTAACTCTTCAAATCATAAATATTTATTTTACTATGAAAAAGATATTCTTCATTCTGGCAATTGTATTGAGCGGGTTTGTTTCCGGTGTTCATGCACAATGTAGCGGAACTGCACCTAAAGCAGCTAAACCTACAAGTATAGGTATTGTAATATATTCAAACGATGCGGAAACAGTCTGGAATGCGCTAAGGTTCGCTAATTTCTCTGTTAGTGCAGGTGATACTGTAAAGATATTCCTTTTAGGTAAAGGAGTTGAATTAGATACTTTGGCAAAAAAGAATAGTAATATCAAAGAGCAAACAATGACCTTTCTTAATGCCGGTGGTTCCATTCTCGGTTGCGGAACTTGTTTACAGAGTCGTAATAATTTTCAACCTCAAATGTGTAAAATGTCTTCAATGGGTGATCTGTACGATATAATAAGGAAAAGCAAAATCGTTCTTACATTTTAAGAAAGAGTATAAAGGATCATTGTTATGAACGAATTCGATATAAAAGCTTGATACCTGCTATGAGATAAAACGAGTAACAGCTCAAAACCAAAATGCTGCTTATCCTGTTTTCCTTTTGACAGGAGAAAAAGTTTAATGCTACTTCAACCTTAAATATTATTTTACCGGCAGCAGAACTTCATTAATGATTTCCACGAATGAATCCTTAGGCAAAGCACCCATAGCCATTTGCGGTTGTCCTTCCAGTGGAACAAAAAGAATTGACGGGATGCTTTGTATTCCAAATACAGCGGCAAGTTCTTGTTCGGCTTCAGTATCCACCTTGTAAATATCAACCTTCCCTTTGTACTCTTCAGCAAGTTCTTCCATTATTGGGGCCACCGTTTTGCATGGACCGCACCAGTCGGCGTAGAAATCAATGATGCAAGGGGAGGTGCCAATAAATTTCCACTCTTTATTTATTTCAAAATCGAAAACCTTTTGTTTGAAGGTTTCTTTTGTAAGATGTTCCATTGTATGAGGTTTATTTTATAGACTTCAAAAATATAAAAAAATCACTTAGTATTTGTTTTCTTTAAGTGGAAGAAGAGATGAGCAGGTGCTACTAATTAAAAAGGATCATACACTACAACTTTGGCGAGCTACTACAAAGGGAATTGTTATAAAAAAAACAGCACCCTAATAATTGATGGTGCTGTTCTCATATATTTTACCATATTTATTTTAAGGATGTCCTTCGATTATGACAGTTATTGGTGGACCCATTATAAGAGGGACAGGTCCCCTTGTACTTGATGATGCAATACCATCGGGGCTACCGGTACCTGGATAAGGAAGGGGGATGGGATAATCCCCACCATGTATCTTTACTAAATCTTCTTTAGCAATCTGATACTTTTCAAATTTGTTTTTTAATACTTTTTTCATTTGTTGAGTGTTGTTTAAATTTGGAACAAAAATAATATTATTTGTCAATTAAGGAAAATTAATTTGAAAAATGTGTGGCATCGAAAAGAGGTGTGAACGAACAACTAATTAAAAAGATCATCTGCTGCAACTTTGAGAAGAGGCATAAAGGGTATTTATTTCACCCTGATTGTAAATC
>Ga0224525_1001131_pt1 | contig 10096 bp, 10 predicted proteins | sample CFST100metaG_FD_179874 | JGI IMG/M metagenome (GOLD analysis project Ga0224525, IMG submission 179874) | Peat soil microbial communities from Stordalen Mire, Sweden - C.F.S.T100 | ecosystem: Environmental > Terrestrial > Soil > Wetlands > Peat | place: Sweden: Norrbotten County, Stordalen Mire...
GTGAACAGTGATAACTGGTCTGTCTATTTGTCGACCTGTTCCAGTATGACTAACCCTTGCAACACTACTAGCGATACCAACTGTAACGGGTCAGGATGTACTTTCGGCGGTAACTGCAAATAACATTGAGCCGGTTCTGATGATCATTATCGGAATCGCGGTAGGATTTATGGCAGTAGTCATCCTTTTGCCGATCTATAATGTAGCCAGCCAGATACAATAAAAAACAGTAACTGATTAAATTTGATTTTAATAGAAGATAATATTTAAAAAATAGAAAGTGAGGTGAAAAAATGGCGAAGAAAAAAACAAAAAAGAAGAAGAAGAAAGGCTTTACCCTGATCGAACTTTTGATCGTGATCGCTATTATTGGTATTTTGGCTTCCATCGTGTTAGTCAGTTTGGGATCAGCCCGAAGTAAAGCTCAGATTTCAGCAGTCAAGTCATCTCTGTCCAGCGTTGTTCCAGCGGCCCTTATTTGTCGAGATGCCGGTGGAAATATTGCGAGCGGTAATGCAGGATCTACTATTTGCACCATCAACGCGTCTAATGGCGGGACTGATGCTACCTGGCCATTAATAGGTGCTTGCGGATCAGCTAATGCTAACACGTATTATACTGCAAGTAGTGTGAACAGTGATAACTGGTCTGTCTATTTGTCGACCTGTTCCAGTATGACTAACCCTTGCAACACTACTAGCGATACCAACTGTAACGGGTCAGGATGTACTTTCGGCGGTAACTGCAAATAACATTCTGGCTAGTGTATAATAGCGAATTTGTCGAATATTTTTTCACTTGCCAACATTTTTATGTTGGCAAGTGTGTAAAGTTTTTGATGATTCGATAATTTAAGGCTTCTTTCTTAAATTCAGCCAAAGGAAAGGGATGAATATTTTTCGAAAAGTCAGCATTGTTATTCCCGTGTTTAACGAGAAAGCTACCGTAAAAAAGATAATTGGAGCAGTGGAAAATGCTCCAGTTTTTCGATTGGAAAAAGAAATCGTCATCGTGGATGATTTTTCCGGTGATGGGAGCAGGAAAATACTCAAAGAAATCGAAAAAAAACACAAGGTAATTTATCACTCTCAAAATAAGGGTAAGGGAGCGGCGCTCAGAACCGGATTTAAAAACATTACCGGCGATATCATTATAATCCAGGATGCTGACTTGGAATATGACCCCGACGAATACGAATTCATCATAAAGCCGATAATTGAAGGGAGAGCGGATGTTGTTTTCGGTTCCAGATTTCAGGGCGGCCAGCCCCACAGGGTTTTGTATTATTGGCATTATGTAGGGAATAAATTCCTTACCAGGCTTTCCAATATGTTTACAAATTTAAATTTGACCGATATGGAGAGCTGCTACAAAGTGTTTACTAAAGAAATATTAGATCAGATATTACCCAGTCTTCAATCGAACAGATTCGGTTTCGAACCGGAAATCACCGCCAGGATTTCCAAAATTGCCAAAAAGGACAAATGCCGGATATATGAGGTGGGGATTTCTTACAACGGAAGGACATATAAAGAAGGCAAAAAAATCGGATGGCGGGATGGGCTGGAAGCCGTTTGGTGTATCATAAAATACAACTTATTCTCAAAATAATAGCTCGCAGATGAAAAATATTTTGGAAAAAATTAAAGCAGCGCTGAGGAAAGATTATTTGAAAATAACTTTGGTCTTTTCTTTTTTTCTCCTGGTTTTCATCGCTGTCTATCTTTCTATCGATCGTTTCGTGTCACTGGACGACCATTTTTTTCATATTCAGTTTGCCGAGATCATCAGAAGCCAGGGTCTCGAAGCTTTTAGGAATTTCCATTGGCTTTATTTTTCCAAGATTTCCGATAATCAATCTTATTTTATTTATTACAACTTTCTTTTTTATCTGGTCCTGATTCCGTTTACGTTTGTAAAGCCTTTGTTTTTGGGAATAAAACTTTACGCCGTACTGTTCGCTTCGGTCTACTTTACCGTCCTATATTACTTTTTTTTGAAAATCAAGGAGAAAAACGCTTTTTTCTGGACTGTCATATTAATAGCAATAATGAATTATAACTCCATTTGGAGATTTCTCTTAACTCGTCCGTATGCTTTTGCTCCGGCCATCCTTATTATCGAACTGTATTTATTATACAGAAAGAAATATATCGGAATATTTCTGATATCGTTCCTCTATCTCTACTGGCATAGCGTCACTTTTTTCTTTCCTCTGGCAGTGGCCGGGGTATATTTTATGTTTGATGCTTTCTATAACGAAAATAAACCAGACTGGAAGATATTGATCAGCTCCGCGGCGGGCATCATTTCGTCACTTTTGATCATGAGTCTCTTTGCTCCCGGTTTTTTCAGTTTTATGAAAGATATATATTGGGGGATGTTTCAGGATACGATCATAGGAAAGAAAGTCAATATCTCTGAAGGAAGTGAATTGTATCCGGCCGATTTTTTAAATTTTATCAGAAACAACGTTTTTGTTGTGGCTTTGCTTTTGATGGCGACAACCTTTGAGATTTTTCGGTACATCCAGGAAAAAAAAGACAACATTATTGACAATCGGGAAGCCGAAAAAGAAAAGCGTCCGCTTAAAGGGACGTTGTTTCTTTTGTCCATTGGATTTCTTCTGGGCACTTTCCTAAGTCAAAGAAACGGAGACTTCTTCGTCTTTTTTTCGGCGGCCTATATAGTAATGAGTTTCAACTTCTTTTTTAACTATATACAAATTACCAATGTTCTGGTCAAAAAAGCTATGATTACCGGAATTATCATCACCGTAGTTTATCTTTTTTTCGCTAATTTTCTTTTTCTTCGTGATCAGATCGCTTCTTCCGGTTCGTATGATGCTATGGAGGGAACAGCTACCTGGCTCAAAAATAATACCAAAAAAGGCGATATAGTTTTTAATGCTTCCTGGAACTGGTTTACCACTCTTTTTTATTACGATACCGATAATTACTATATTGCCGGAATTGAGCCCAGATTTCTTTATGATTACAACCATGAACTGTATTGGAAATGGTGGCATATTTCCAATGACGGCTATGTGTGTTCGGAAGAAAAATGTGACACGATTGATGCCGTCAAAGATTACGAGATGAAAAAAGAAGAAAGGAAAAATGATTGGTATCAAAAGGAAGGGGATCAAATGGCGGAAACGGTTAAAAACGACTTTAAATCCAATTATATAGTTTCTTCAAATGGCATGAAAAATCTTAATGATATGCTAGACAATAACAATCATTTTCAAAGGGTTTTTACGGATAATATTTATAATCAATATTACGTTTACAAGGTTAACTAGTTTGTGGTAAAATTAAAACAAGAATAAAAGTTCTAGCGGTGGCTAGCCTATAAAAACAAACATGACTCTAGCTATATTTTTTATCTTCGGGCTTATCATTGGCAGTTTTTTGAATGTGGTAGTCTACAGGATCAGGATAGCTGACACTTTGATGGGGCGGTCATATTGCCCGCATTGCAAAAAAGGTATTGCTTGGTATGACAATATTCCGGTCATCAGTTTTATCCTGCTTAATTTTCGTTGCCGATACTGCAAAAAGAAAATTTCCTGGCAGTATCCTTTGGTGGAGATATCCACCGGTTTTTTGTTTGCCCTGGTCGCTCTTCAATTTTTTTCTTCGACTGATCCGGCGACTTGGATCGTGACGTTCTATTATCTGGTCATAGTGAGTATGCTTTTGGTCATCTTTGTTTACGATTCTCTTTTTATGGAAATTCCCGGGCTGGTGCTGTGGCCGGCCATCGCAGTAGCGGTGGGATTTAATTTGCTTATGGATTCTTTGCGTGGAGGGCCTCTTCTCAGCGCTTTTTCTGTTTCCTCTTTTTCCGGGCTATTAGCCGCCTTTCTAGCCTTCCTTTTCTTTTTTTTGCTGGTGGCGGTGTCACGCGAAAAATGGATGGGTATGGGGGACGCCTATCTGGTCATTCTTCTGGGACTGGTCACCGGATGGCCTCAAATTGTTTTGGGACTGTTTTTGGCTTTCCTTTTAGGATCGATCTGGGGAATAGCCTTTATGACTCTCAAGAAAAAAAGCGTGAAAAGCCAGATACCATTTGCTCCTTTTCTGGTTTTGGGAACGCTGATAGCTATTTTTTGCTATACTCCCATCGTGCATTGGTATCTTTCTCTGATAACTGCTTAACTAAAAAAGATCTAACCATTTTTTAATAATAGTAATGAAGTACAAGGGATTCACTCTTATTGAGCTCCTGATAGTTCTGGCCATTATGTCCATTTTATTAGTGGGAAGTGTTGTGGCCCTGGTTTCTTCCAGATCTTCTTCGCTAACGGAAGAAGGTCAAAAAGAATTGGCCTCAGAAATAAGTCTGGCCAGAGCCTACGCTCTTCAGGGGAAAACGCAAAACGGAGCAACGCCTTGCGGCTATGGTGCGCGATTTGTCAATAACCAACAACAATATTCGATTTTCTATAACACCTTGGATACGGCGCTTAACTGTGATATTCAAAATACAAATTCAACCTACCTTGATTATTCGAGCGGCAAATCAACTATTTTGGAAACCAAGACTCTGCCGGGACAGGTAAAGATATCGAACTCAGGTGATTTGACGGTCTATTTTACGGTTCCTAACGGTACGGTTTATAGTAACGGTTCGTCTCTTTCTTACGGTGCTACGAAAAGCGTTAGCTTGAATAACAATGGGACTACAAAAAAAATAAATATAAACTCAACCGGACTGGTTACGACAAGCGACTAATTTCGAGAAAAAAAGAAAATTTTATGGCAAAAATAAAATTAACCGATAAGGATATCCGGAAATCCGTTTTTATAACGAAAACAAAAGGTTTCTTAATGGTAGAGGTTCTTATGGCTATGTTCATAGTCACAGCCGGTCTGATGGTAGTCCTGACGCTGCTTTCCAAAACAACAGTCAATACTAACCAGGACAGGGATTCGGTTATCGGAATGCTTTTAGCCCAGGAAGGAGCGGAAATGGTCAGGAACATCAGGGATAACAACTGGGCGTCAGGAGGGGATGCTTTTACCGCTAACTTTCCGGCATCTAGCAGTAGCAGCTGCAAGTTAGCGAAGGGAGCCGACAGTTCTCTTGATTGCACCAGCAGCAATTTCTATCTTTATTTGAAAAATAATTTTTATACCCTTGACAATTCAGGCACTTCCACCAAGTTTCAAAGAAAAATTTTTGTATCCTATGACACGGGAAGCAATACCAGCGCTAATTCCGCTACCATAACCAGTATGGTCACCTGGGGAAGTTTCCCTCCTATTAATAATAATCCTCCTAATGTTGCCGAACTCTCTTCGTGTAGCGCCGGCAACAGATGTGTTTATACCCAAGCAGTCCTTACTACCTGGGGCGGGTAAAATATTTCCCTTGGACAGCTGGTGTTCAAGCTCCGCCTTATCGACTAGGGGCATCAACTGTCCTTAACCGTGCACTACAAATTTATGAAAAAATCATCGGGCGAAAAATATAAAGGGTTTTCTCTCATAGAATTGCTGACAGTGATTTTCGTGTCTTTTGTTTTGGCCGGGGCAGTAGGGGAAATATTTTTGAGCGGGATGCAATCATACGGGACAGTGGCTGATAACCAGCGGAAAGTGGAAGAAGGCCGTTCTATCCTGGAATCCATGGCCAAAAACATGTCTATGAGCAATAATCTCAAGTACGATTCTGCGAACAGCGCCATCTATATGTTTAACACTACCCAAAATAAATGTATCAGTTATAAATTCGACCATACTACGCCTGCAGTTTTCTATGCCGAATGCAACCCGCCGGATCCTCAGGCAACTGATGTTTGTGACGCTACCGGCGGAGCCACTCCGTGTTCTGGATCGGTTAATTACAGCTCTTATTATGCCAGTATGTCGCAAGAACCAATTGACGGAAATGTCAATATTGTCTCTACTGATCGGAAGAGTAATCCGCCGGTGGTTGGCAAAGCTACGGTATCATTGATGATTGGAGCAGCGGGAAGTCCTTCCCGCCAAACCCTGGAAACCACCGTCTCTTTCAGGGATTACGCCGAGATAATCCAATAGGATTTAATTTTAATTATTTATATTCATCCCCCACCACTTTTTCGCTTGCGCCTATGGCGCAGCAAAATCTAGGTCAGGGTATTAAATATCACCATTATCGCTCAACTTGCTAAATTCTGGTCTAAAACTTAAAAGCGAAAAAGTGGTGGGGGATAAAAAATTATGAAGCAAAATAAATACAAGGCTTCCATCCTCGTCGCTTCTCTCCTGGTTCTCCTCATTATTCTGAGTATTGCGATGGCTGTTTCGATAACCGCTATCAAACAAAGACAAAGTTCTTCGGGAGCGGGGAAAAGCAGTCTGGCTTTTCAAAACGCTAATACGGGAGTGGAAAAAGTGCTTAGCGCCATAAATGGCAGCTCGAATATAAATGACATTGCTGTTTCCGGAGCGACATGCAATGTTGGAACCGGCAAAATAGCGGACAATACCGGAAAATGGGAAGTGACACTGGTTAAAAATGACGGAACAATAGTCAGTTGCAGTGACGGATCTTCCGTTTCTACATTAGACAGCATAAGGTCCGTGGGGAATGCGACTGGAGAGCAAAGAGCTATCCAGGCGGCCGTGGCAGCGGGGACACTGGTCTGGAATGATGTAGCCAGCACGGTAGGATTTCAGAATGGATGGTCTAATTCAAGCTCCGACATGTATAACGCAGCATATGCCCAGGATACCAGAACGGGAATAGTTTATCTCCGAGGTTTAGTGCAAAATACAAGCACAACTACCGGATGGAATTGCATATTTACTTTGCCTTCTTCTTTTGCACCATCAAAACGGTTACAATTTACCGTCTCAGCTTCAACTCCGAATGCTTATGACCATGGATCTAACGTGCCATATGCTTATATTATGGTCAAGAGCTCTGGCTGTGTTAGCGCTGCGACTTTGTCAAGCGGTCAGGGGTGGCTTACTCTTGATGGTGTTAATTTTCCATTGAATTAAACAATAATGGGCCAGATTGGCAGGGGCGGGTTTTAATCTGCCCCTGTTTTTAATTGGGATTTGGGGATATTGGGGGGATTGGGGTGATGAGGTATAATAGGGATATGGACCCCGTTAGAAATTTATTCGATTAAATTAAGGGGTTTATAATGGTTGTTAGTATAAATCTAAAATTTCTAACGGGGTGGATAAAAACGAGATTAAAATCAGGATGGAGAAGCTGGCAGCTGAAATTTCGAAGCGCCGGTATGAATATCACGTCCTGGATAAGCCGGACGTGACGGACGAGGTTTATGATTCCCTGACGGCTGAACTGCGGGAGCTGGAAGAAAAATATCCCGATCTCAAAGCGCCGGATTCACCGACTCAAAGAATCGGCGGAAAGCCTCTCTCAAAATTTAAAAAAGTGCGCCACCAAATCCGCCAGTGGTCGTTTGACGATGTTTTTAGCTTTGAGGAACTGAAAAAATGGGAAGAAAAAGTGAAACGAATGGTTGAGAAATCCGTAGCGGCTAAACCACTACAGCGAAGCGCCCGTAGCGATTTAGCTGCTACGGACGCTACGGAAATGGAATATGTTTGTGAAATTAAAATAGATGGGCTAAAGATTATTTTAACTTACGAGGATGGCATACTAGTTCAGGCGGCGACCAGGGGCGATGGGGCGGTCGGAGAAGACGTGACATCTAATATTAAGACAATTTATTCCGTGCCTTTGAAACTGAATTATCCGGTGGATTGCGTGGTGGTGGGGGAATGCTGGTTATCAAAAAAAGAACTGGAAAGGATTAATAAACAAAGGAAAGGAAAGGGCGAAGCTCAATTCGCCAATTCCCGAAACGCGGCTGCCGGGTCAATCAGACAACTGGATCCGAAAGTGGCGGCGGCCAGAAAATTGGATTCATTTATTTATGATTTGGATTATCTGGAAATTCAACCCGCGACCTCACCCCCAGCCCCTCTCCTTATAAAGGAGAGGGGAGTCGTAAAAATGCCAGAGACGCAAATGGAGGAGTTAGATTTATTGAAGAAATTAGGCTTTAAAGTTAATGAATATCATAAACTTTGCAAAAATGTTGAAGAGATTCAGAAGTTTTATGAAGAATGGACGGATAAAAAAACTAAAGAAGATTATGGTATTGATGGCGTGGTCATAAAAATCAATTCGCGGGCCATCCAGGAAGCTCTTGGCTATACCGGAAAATCGCCGCGCTGGGGCGTGGCTTACAAATTTCCGGCCGAAAAAGCGACGACGATCGTCGAAGACATCAAAGTGCAGGTGGGACGGACAGGCGCGCTCACCCCGGTCGCCTATCTCCGACCGGTACTGGTAGACGGCTCCAATGTCAGTCGGGCGACTCTCCACAACGAAGACGAGATAAAGAGGCTGGATATAAAAATTGGCGATACGATAGTCATTCGCAAAGCCGGCGATGTCATTCCGGAGGTGGTGGAAGTGATCAAAAATCTTCGTACGGGGAAAGAAAAAAAATTCCGTATGCCAAAAAGTTGTCCTATCTGTGGCGGCCAAGTCGCCAGGCGCCCTGGAGAAGCGGCCACATATTGCCTAAACAAAAAATGTTTTGCCATAGAAAAAGAACATATCATCCACTTTGTTTCCAGAAAGGGGTTTGATATCGAAGGGTTAGGTGAAAAAATCGTGGAGCAACTTCTGGGCGAAGGATTGATTTCCAATGTGGCCGATATTTTTGAACTGAAAAAAGGAGATCTTGAGCCGCTGGAGCGCTTTGCCGAAAAGTCAGCAGACAACCTCATCGCTTCCATAGAAAAAAGCAAAAAGATAGAGTTGCCGAAATTTTTGTTTGCGTTGGGGATAAGACACTCCGGAGAAGAAACAGCGGTGCTCATCGCTAGGAATTTAGGGAAGTTGGGGAGTTTGGGGGATATAATTGGGGAGTTACCAAAAATTTCAGTGGAGAAATGGATGAGCATCAAAGGCATTGGCGAGAAATCGGGGGAGAGTTTAGTTGAGTGGTTTAACAACAAGGAAAATTTAAATATTTTGAGAAAAATGGAGAAATTGGGCGTTCGTATTACTATATCAGATACGAAATACCAGACACAAGATACTAAATTAAAAGGCATGATATTTGTTCTGACTGGCGAGCTCAAATCCTTTACAAGGGACGAAGCTAAGGATATGATAAGGAAAGCAGGGGGAGATGTGTCCTCCTCCGTCAGTAAGAATACTGATTATGTTGTGGTTGGGGAAAATCCTGGATCAAAATATCAGAAAGCGAAGGAGTTGGGAGTGAAGACGATAGACGAGGAAGAGTTTATCAAGTTATTTAAGTAGCTTAGATTACTTACGAGCCCGCCTGAGGTGGACAGAAAAATATGATTTCTAAAGACGAAGTAAAACATATCGCTGAACTGGCCCGGATGGGATTGGATGAAAAAGAGATCGAGAAATTGGCGGCTGATTTGTCGTCGATTTTGGATTTTATCAAACAATTGGAAGAAGTGGATATATCAAAAGTGGAAGCCGTATCGCACGTGACGGGACTGGAGAATATCACGAGAGAAGATGAAGCAGATAATTTTGTGGGCAAAGAAAATATTGTTAAGCTTTTTCCTGAAAGCAAGGATGGATATGATAAGGTGAAGTCGGTATTATAAATTTATGATTCGTGAACTGCACGAAAAATTAATAAATGGTGAAACGACTTCGGTAAAACTGACGGAAGAATATTTTGACCGTATTGAAAAAAAGGATAAAGACCTGAATGCTTATCTGACTTTGACGCGTGATTTAGCGCTTGAACAAGCCAAAAAAGTGGATAAAAAAATTAAGAACGGAGAAGAAATCGGACTGCTTGAGGGTATTCCCGGAGCGATCAAGGATAATATCTGTATAGACGGGATCAGAACCACATCGGCTTCCAAAATTTTGGATAATTACATTGCTCCTTATAACGCTACGGTTATAGAAAAATTGAAAGAAAACGGAGCGGTAATGCTCGGAAAAACCAATATGGATGAATTCGCTATGGGATCTTCGACAGAAAATAGTGCTTACGGACCGACCAAAAATCCGCATGATTTTAGTCGGGTGCCGGGTGGAACTTCTGGTG
>Ga0224525_1001135_pt1 | contig 10071 bp, 5 predicted proteins | sample CFST100metaG_FD_179874 | JGI IMG/M metagenome (GOLD analysis project Ga0224525, IMG submission 179874) | Peat soil microbial communities from Stordalen Mire, Sweden - C.F.S.T100 | ecosystem: Environmental > Terrestrial > Soil > Wetlands > Peat | place: Sweden: Norrbotten County, Stordalen Mire...
ACTTTATTATTCTTAATGATGTTTTCGGGCATGTGCGTTGCACAATGTGTAAATGCAGATTTCTCTTTAGGAAATTTCACAAACTGGACAGGTTCTGTTGGCACATATTCCGCTACCAATGGAGTATATTCTTCTACAGGGCCAATGGTAGTTGGAACGCAAAATTCTAACACTTATGCAACAGATATTGGCAGACAAACAATAATAACTGATACCTCGCTCACTGACCCTGAAACACAAAATGTACTAAAGGAAACACCTCCGGGTGGAGGTTATTCCTGCAGACTAGGAAATCCCAGAACCGGAAGCTGCGACGGAGGAAGTGCACAAGAAGAGCAATTAGCTTATACATATACAGTAACTTCTGCAAATTTTCTTTTTACTTGTCAATATGCCGTTGTTCTTCATGATCCAGGGGCCGGTGCCAATCACACTGAATATACCCGACCTAAATTTTCTATTGAGGTTTTAAATTCATCAGGTGCGGTTGTGGATTCTGTCTGTGGAATATACTCTGTTATTGCACAACCCGGTAACCCCGGATTTATTTCCTGTAGTGCTGATGCTAATGATGCCTGCGATTATACGGATGACGTAGTTTGGAAGAATTGGGCTACTTCTAGTTTTGACTTATCAAGCTATATAGGACAAAGTATAACTATTCTTTTTGATACGCGTGACTGCAACCCCAGTGGAAGCGCCGGAAAGCATTTTGGTTATGCTTATATTTCCTGTTCCTGCGGCTCTCTTTCATTAACTCAGCAATGTGCAGGAACTTCCGATATCGTTTCAGCTCCGGTTGGATTTTCTTCTTATCAATGGACCTACATAAATTCTTTAGGTACAACGGTAACAACTACAACGACGACAAATTCTATTACTATTAATCCCGTTCCAAACGGACATCCAATTACATGTGTGATGGTCTCGGTAACAGGATGTACGGTTACGCTTACCCTGCCTTTATCTGTGGATATTCCAGTCTTTACACCAAATGCATCTATGATTTGTTCCGGACAAACTGCAACAATAACAGCAACTCCTGCTACTTATGATTATTCATGGAATACAGGGCAAATAGGAGCATCTATATCTGTTGAGCCAATAACTACTACAATATATACCGTAACAGCTACAGCTGCCGGTGGTTGTAGTAGTAGCGCTTCCGTAACAGTTAATGTTAATCCATTGCCGATAGGAACAACAACTTCAACGGTAGCCACGTGTGGAAATAATAATGGAACAATAACTGTTAGCCCTTCATTCAACGCTTATTTATGGAGTACAAACCCAGCTCAAACAACACAAACAGCCACGGGATTAGCTCCAGGAACATATACAGTAACCATAACTGATGCAAATGGTTGTACATCGGCTATAAGTGGAGTTATTTCTTCTAATTCGAATATAGCAGCATCAGTTTCATCTACTCCTGAGTATTGCGGTATGCAAAACGGAACTGCTAAAGTTACTCCTATGGGAGGAACAGGAACATATACGTATTCATGGAATACAACGCCTGCACAAACTACCCAAACAGCTTTAAATCTTTCTGCAGGGGCATATGCTGTTACTGTAACTGATGGGAGTTGTGTTATCTTAACCAATGTTTCTATTAGTAGTATACCGGGACCTTCTGTACAATTTTCAAATGTTACAAATGCAAGCTGCGGTCTTAATAATGGATCAGCTACTGCATCAGGCATCGGGGGAACACCTCCTTATCAATATACATGGAATACAATGCCGCAACAAACAACACCAATATTAGTAAATGTTCCAGCCGGAAATTATTGTATAACTGTTACGGATGTCAATGGTTGTACTGCCACCAATTGTGCTTCAATTGGCGTTGAAGCTTATCCTGCGCCAGATATTTGCATGGTAACTATTGATACAGCAACGAATCATAATTTGATTATTTGGGGAAAGCCTGTTACCAGTGGTATTGATAAATATTATATTTACAGGGAATCTGCAGTGGCTGGAATTTACAATTTGATTGGAACTCAAAATTACAGTGTTTTGAGTACATATCTTGATACATCATCAAATCCAACGCAACAATCATACAGGTATGAACTTGCAATTCATGATACGTGCAATTTAACTTCTATGCAGAGTAATTATCATCAAACAATTCACCTTTCCTTAAGTTCCGTGGGAAATGCATGGAACCTGAATTGGAATAATTATGTGGGATTTACTTTCAGCACATATAATATTTATAGAGGAACGAGCAAAAATAACCTTACATTATTAACGAGTGTTTCAAGCAACAATACATCTTTTACTGATTTAGCACCGCCATCAGGGTTTGTTTATTATTTGGTTGAAGCCGTAGATTCAGTTAGCTGCAATCCATCAAAAACCACAAATAATTATTCGGCTACTATCTCAAATATTGCCAGCAATAACGGTTCTGGAATTTCCGAATTCAATGAAAATAATTTTATAAATATTTCGCCAAATCCAAGCAATGGAACGTTTACTTTAACTCTTCAGAATTTTCCAACACAGGATTTAGAAATAGAAATATTTAATTCACTAGGACAAAGAATTAATAAAGATGTTTTGAACACACAAACGAAAACCATTGATATTTCTAGCTTCCCGAAAGGTATTTATTTTCTGAAAATTTCTTTTGGAGAAAAATATGTCTTCAAGAAAATAATAACGGAATAAGTGATCATAAAAAAAGCGGGCTTTACCCGCTTTTTTTATTCTGCTATTTTATATTTTCATGTAGTCAGGAAGAACATTCTCATATATTTTGCGGGCATCTTCAACTGTACCAAAAGATTCATCATCAACAAGCATTTCCTTCCCTTTTACTTCACCAAGGATACAGAAATTAACTTTGCTTTCTTCCATTACTTCAACAAAATCATCTTCATCTTGGGTAGGCACAGTAACGATAATTCTGCCCTGCGCTTCTCCAAAAAGAAAAGCATCCATGCGGATCTCCGCATCGGATGTGATGTCAAAGCCCAATCCACGGTGCATTGCCGATTCAAATAGAGTTACAAAAAGACCGCCATCGGAAACATCGTGTGCTGAATTGATCAATTTTTTCTTTATCAAATCGAGAACGGTTTGCTGGATCAATATTTCTTCATCTATGTTGAAATAGGGCGGTGGCGATAGTTTTACTTTATGCCATGCATATAAATATTCCGAACTTGATATATCATTTCTTGAAAGTCCTATCAAATATATTTTATCATTTTTCTTTTTAAAATCCATTGTCATCTGGAATTTTTTGTCGGGTAATATTCCTAACATGCCAATGACAGGTGTCGGGAAAACAGGTTCTACATGATTTTCCATTGCTGTTTGATTGTAGAAGCTAACATTTCCGCCGGTTACAGGAGTCTTGAATTTCAAGCAGGCATTCGTCATTCCTTTGATAGCACCGACGAATTGCCAGTAAACTTCGGGATGGTAAGGGTTCCCAAAATTAAGACAATTAGTAATTGCAGAAGGTTCTGCGCCTGCACATATAATATTTCGTGCTGCTTCCGCTACGGCTATTTCGCAACCTATCTGCGGATCAGCATGAACATAGCGTGAATTGCAATCGGTTGTTAAAACGATCGCTTTTTTTGTTCCTTTGATATTTACAACAGCCGCATCAGATAAGGCATTGGTGGTCATGTTCTTTGTTCCGACCATGGTGTCATACTGATCGGTCACCCATCTCTTTGATGCAATTGACGGCTGTTTTAAAAGAAAATAAGCGATCTCTTTTAAATTTTTTGGTTCTTCAATTTTATCAATATTAAATTTTTTTGTTTCAGCATAATATTTAGGTTCTTTATATTCCCTGATATAAACAGGAGCTCCTCCGCCAAGCACAAGTGATTCGGCAGGTACATCGGCAACGATTTCACCATGCCAGTGAAATATTAATCTTTCACCTTTTATTACTTCTCCGATCTGAACACAATTCAGATCCCATTTATCAAAAATTTGTGTAACTTCTTTTTCCCTGCCTTTTTCAACAACAACCAGCATTCTTTCTTGTGATTCGGAAAGAAGAATTTCCCAAGGTTCCATATTTGCCTGACGTAGCGGGACTTTATCAAGCCAAACGTTCATCCCGTGTTCTCCTTTTGCCGACATTTCTGATGTTGAACAAATGATTCCTGCTGCACCCATATCCTGCATGCCAACAACTGCACCTGTTTTAATGATCTCAAGAGATGCTTCGAGTAAAAGTTTTTCCTGGAAAGGATCGCCAACCTGAACAGATGGAAGTTTTTCCGAAGTGGATTCTGAAATATCAGCTGATGCAAAAGTAGCGCCATGTATCCCATCTTTCCCGGTTGATGAACCCACAATGAATACAGGGTTTCCAACACCTTTAGAAATTGCAGAACAAACATTCCCTTGTTTTACAATTCCAGCAGACATGGCATTTACCAATGGATTCACGTTGTAACAATCATCAAAATAAACTTCACCGCCAACCACAGGAACGCCAAAAGCGTTGCCATAATCACCGATCCCTTTAACAATGCCTTTTAATAACCACTTGGTACGGTCAAGCTCAATATTGCCGAAACGCAAAGAATTCAACTGTGCAATTGGCCTTGCACCCATTGTGAAAATATCGCGGTTGATGCCGCCTACACCTGTTGCAGCGCCTTGGTATGGTTCAATTGCAGAAGGATGATTGTGTGATTCTATTTTGAATGCGCAACCTATTCCATCGCCAATATCAACCAATCCTGCGTTTTCTTCGCCTGCTTTTGCAAGCATGTGCGGACCATCTTTTGGTAAAGTTTTTAACCAATGAATAGAATTCTTGTAAGAACAATGTTCCGACCACATCACTGAATACAAACTTAATTCGGTAAAATTCGGAGTACGTCCTAATATCTTTTTTATTTTTTCAAACTCTTCCGGCAGCAAGCCCAGTTTTTGGGCTGCTTCAAGAGTTACGTTTATGGTTTTTTGTGCCATTAAAATTGTTTTTTTCGTTGAGCAAATGTAAGCAACTAAAATTGCAGAGGAAAAAAATGAAATGCATTTTTATTAACAGATAAGTGCCTTACGTTTGAAGTGCCTAAAATGCCTGAAGTTAAAAGAGAAAATGAAATAAGATAAATCTATTTTGTTCTATGTATTTATAACTCTTGCCCCAAACTTTAAGCACACTCTGGGTGCTTATTAAAAATATTTATCTTTGAACTGAAATTAGATATTAATGGAATACTTTTTAACATTATTATATACGATCCTTTTTATTTTTATTATCTGGAAGATACCATTTTTTAGAGTGGAAGGCTTGTCAAGAAAAACCATTGCAGTTATTTTCATAATTAAAATATGTGCCGGCATTCTCATGAGCCTGCTGTATACCTACTATTACAAAGACCGCAACACTGCCGATATTTTCAAATATTTTGACGACAGTAAAATAATGTATGATGCCCTTTACAGTAAGCCGGTAGACTTCATTAAAATGATGACAGGTTTTGGAAACAACAGTATTTATTTCAATGAGCATTATTATAAACTAATGAACAATTGGTACAGGGTTTATGAAAGTAATATTTATAATGAAAGCCATACCATTATTCGTTTCAATGCTTTTGCAAGAATATTTTCCTTCGGCTATTATAATGTTCATACCGTTTTAATTTGTTTCCTTTCGCTTATAGGATTAACGGGCATTTATAAAACAGCTATCCGTTTTATAAAAAATAAAAACAAGGAATTGATATTTGGCATTTTCCTTTTACCCGGCGTGATCTTTTGGGGATCGGGAGTGATGAAGGAAGGTCTCTTATTTTTCGGGCTTGGATTGTTGGTTTTCCACTTTATTAAGGTTATTGAAAAGCCCAAACTGATGTCATTCTTCTGGATCATCTTTTCGTGTGTGTTGATATTTTATACTAAATTTTATGTGCTGGCTATAGCGATTCCTGTTCTGATTGCTTATTTTTGGGTTTCAAGATCCAACAACAAGTATGTTCTTCTAAAATATATTGTCGTTTTTATTATTTACATTTTTGCGGGATTACAGTTACATTATGTTAACCCGGGCTTTGATGCGCTTGATATAATGGTTACAAAACAACGCGATTTCATTGGTCTGGCAAAATTCATGAATTCGGGAAGCCTAATAAATATTCCGTTACTTACTCCTGATACCTGGAGTTTCATAAAACATGCACCGCAGGCATTTTTTATAACCATGTTCCGTCCATTTATTTTTGAAGCAAGATCTGTTTTGATTTTGATGGCAGCTTTGGAAAACCTGATCATTCTTGCTGTTCTGGTGCTCGCTGTTCTTTTTATCAATTTTCGCGATGTAAATAAAAGTATTTTTTATGCATGTATGTTTGCCGTGATATTCATGTTTGTGTTGACAGGGCTGATCACTCCGGTAATGGGAGCAATGGTAAGATATAAAGTTCCGGTGCTGCCATTCCTTATGATCATGCTCATTATGCTTATTGACAAAGAAAAAATGATCAAAAAAATTCCTTTTCTAAAATTTCTGAAATGATGAAAACAAAAAAGATCGTATTTATTACCGGCGCCACATCGGGCATTGGGAAAGCCTGCGCAGAAAAATTTGCAGCAAATAATTTTGATGTGATTATTACCGGCAGAAGAAATGAGTTGCTGAAAGAGCTTGCTGCTCAGCTGGAACAAAAATATCATTCGGATATTCTTTGTTTGAATTTTGATGTAAGAAAATTAGCAGAAGTTAAAAAAGCGATCGCTTCACTTGAAGGCAAGTGGAAAGAGATAGATATCCTTGTGAACAATGCTGGTCTCGCAGCAGGGCTTGATCCCATTGATAAAGGAAATATCGATGACTGGGAAACAATGATCGATACAAACATCAAGGGACTGCTTTATGTTTCACGACAGATTATCCCGATAATGACCTCAAGGAATTCAGGGCATATCATTAATATAGGATCTATTGCGGGAAAAGAAGTTTACGCGAACGGAAATGTTTATTGTGCCACCAAATCTGCTGTTGATTCTCTCACGAAAGCAATGAGAATAGATCTGCTGAAATACGGAATTAAAGTTACTGCTGTTCACCCTGGAGCTGTAGAAACAGAATTCTCTCTAGTTCGCCTTAAAGGCAATGAACAGGCAGCCAAAAATGTATATAAAGGCTTCAAACCCTTGATTGGTGCAGATATTGCTGAAATAGTTCATTATGTGTCTTCGCAACCCGAACATGTAAATATCAATGATATTGTTGTGATGCCTACAGCACAGGCAAGTACAGCCTATTTCTTTAAAAAGGAATAAAGTTAAAATAAAAAAGAGCTATAAACTATGACAAAACTAAAAATAAAACTGTTAGCATTTCAGGGTGCACCGGATGCTATTTTTGAAAAGGCAGGCAAGCGGATTGAAAAACTAATTCCGCCCGAAAATTATATGCTTACTGAAAGCGACCCAGATGTGCTTTTCTTTCTTAGTGGTGGCTCTGAACAACCTGCAACGAAGCAGGTTTCAGCAGGACATTTTTATTTACTTATCGGTTCACGGCACGACAATTCATACGCTTCTGCTATTGAAGTCAAGGCATATTTGAATGCTATGAATATCCCGTCTATGCTGTTAGATGAAGAAGAAGCCGAAACGAAATCTTATCTCAAATACTTCTTTACCGTAAAACAGGCATTGAAAAATTTAAACGGGAAAAAGCTCGGACTGATCGGACAGGTTTCGGATTGGCTTATTGCATCAGCAATTTCATCAAGTATACTGGAAGAGAAACTCGGAATAAAATTGATCGAAATTCCCTGGAGCAAGCTGGCTCATTATACTGAATTCAAAGCCTCCGATACGTTCCTTACTTCATTTTCGGGGAAGAAGAATTTTGATCTTACCGAAACAGCAAAAGTAAGCGAGATGTTGACGAACACCATTCAAAAATGGAAACTGGATGCTATCACGGTCGAATGTTTTCCGTTGGTACAAAAAGATAGTGTTACCGCATGTTTGCCACTGGCAAGATTCAATAACGAAGGAATTCCTGCAGGTTGTGAAGGCGACATTACGGCAATTACAGGAATGATGCTTTGCAAAGAATTAACCGGGATCATTCCCTGGATCGCGAACATCAACAAAGCTACCGATGAAGTTTGTATGTTCTCACATTGCACTATAGCTCCCGGTTTGGTTTCCGACTTTTCGGTAAAATCGCACTTTGAAACAGGGAAGGGCACAGCCATAGAAGGCGATTTCAAAAGTGACCTGATAACTATTTTTCGTTTTGATAATAGACTTAGCAAAGCTTTTATTGCATCTGCAAACATAACAGGCAGACCAAAATCAGCTACCGCATGTCGTACACAGATTGAAGTGAAACTTACAGAAAATGAAGTAAAATTGCTAAGGCAAAGTCCGTTGGGCAACCATCATCTCATTTTTCCGGGCGATTGTAAAAAACTATTGCATTTTGCATGTATGCTTCTTGGAATAGATGTGCTAAAATAAAACTATAAAATTATATAGCGCCAAGAAAACACGACATTACGAAAGTGTTTGTTAACAGTGGTTGTATTAAAATTCACTGAAATTAATAGAATAAAAATATCCGGGATCAGCTTCCGAGCAATTGTTTTACAATATCTGAAACAGCTTTATTGTCGGCCTTTCCGGCGAGTTCTTTTGAAGCAAGTCCCATTACTTTTCCCATATCTTTTATTGAAGAAGCATTTGTTTGCGTGATAATATTTTTTATTATCGTTTTGATTTCTTCTTCGCTCATTTGTGCGGGAAGGTATTGCTGTATGATATCAGCCTGAAAAATTTCGGGTTCAGAAAGGTCAAGCCTGTTTTGAGTTTTATAGATATCAGCAGCTTCTCTTCTTTGCTTTACAAGTTTTTGCAGAATTTTTGTTTCAGTATCTTCTGTAACTGTTTCACCAGAAGTCTGTGCCAGCAATAATGAAGCTTTAATACCTCTTAAAGCTTCAAGTTTTTCTTTTTCTTTGGCAAGCATTGCAGATTTAATATCTGCATTTATTTTATCAACTAAGCTCATATCTTTTTTATTTTTAAATCTTAAACAAAATTATAAAATTACTGATGCCTGATAAAATATTTTGTTTGAATTTTTTATTTCTGATATATTGAAAAAAACCTGTCTGCAAGAAAACAGACAGGTTAGTAAAAATTTATTCATCTTAATTATTTAATCCACGTTGTCGTGAAGGAACGAATTGTTTTGTTTCAGTTCAACTTTATTATCTTCGTCTTCCGATAAAGAGTAGCGTGAAACGTGTGATTCAGAAGAAGGAGTAACATTTGTCAACACCACATTTTTTCTCACATAAGCCGGCTCTTTTTCAAGTTCTGTAAGTCCCTGTGCTGTTTTGATCTTCATGCTGAGTTCTTTGAGTTTCTTGATACGCTCCTGGCTTTTCCTTAATACTTCAGGGTTTGTATCAGTTGTTTCTCCACGTTCAACAGGTTTTTCAATTTCTTTTTTATCTTCTGCTTTGATAAGAAGCACAGGTTCATTCAAACTGTTATTTTCAAATTCGATCTGTGATTTATCTGATTTTTCAATAGAATCCGTTAGTTCAAATAATGTGATCTCTCTTTCGTTTTCTTCAGTCTTTTCTTCAATTACAACATCCTGATTTTTTGTGATCAGTTTGAAATCGTTGTAATCAGCTTCTTCGATAACAGGAGGAGCAGCCTGTTCGGCAATAATTTCCTGATCGAGAGATGTAACATTTTTCTCTTTTTGTTTTACAACAGGAGTATATTCAAATGATTCAGAAGAATCGAAACCTGTAGCTATCAAGGTAACACCTATCATATTGCCAAGCGATTCATCGGTTCCATTTCCCCAAATGATCTCAGCGGTAGAACCTGATTCCTTTTGAATGAATTCAGTAATTTCAGAAACTTCATCCATTTTAATTTCTTCGGTACCTGAAGAAATATAAAGTAAAATATTGCTTGCACCTTTGATCTGGTTATCGTTCAGCAATGGTGAAGATAATGCCATATCAACAGCATGTATTGCCCTGTTCTCGCCTTCAGCAAAGCCCGAACCCATGATTGCTACAC
>Ga0224525_1001137_pt1 | contig 10062 bp, 9 predicted proteins | sample CFST100metaG_FD_179874 | JGI IMG/M metagenome (GOLD analysis project Ga0224525, IMG submission 179874) | Peat soil microbial communities from Stordalen Mire, Sweden - C.F.S.T100 | ecosystem: Environmental > Terrestrial > Soil > Wetlands > Peat | place: Sweden: Norrbotten County, Stordalen Mire...
CAATAAGGCAGGCCAGGCTTGATGTGGTACCGGACCCTGTGGAAGCCGCAAAAATCGTTGAAAAAGCCGGCGCCGCGGGAATTACCGTGCATCTAAGGGAAGACCGGCGGCATATAAACGATAATGACGTCATACGTTTAAAAAAAGCAGTAAAAAAGAAGCTGAACCTTGAAATGTCTATCACCCCGGATATCGTTAAACGAGCCCTTGAAGTAGTCCCTGATGAAGCGACAATAGTCCCGGAGAACAGGCGGGAACTGACAACGGAAGGCGGGCTTGATGTGGCCGGAAATTTAAGCAAAATAAAAAATGTGGTAAGCGCGCTTAAAAATAAAGGCGTACAGGTAAGCCTTTTCATAGAGGCGGATCCGGAACAGATCAGGGCGTCAAAGGCCGCGGGAGCGGATTTTATAGAGATACATACCGGAAAATACGCGAACGCGAAGACGAAAAAAGAAGAAAATATAGAGCTTAATAAGATAAAGGCGGGATCGAAGCTTGCGTCATCGCTCGGCCTTAAAGTGAACGCGGGACACGGGCTTACGTATAAGAATGCGGGTAAAATAGCGGCGATAAAGGAAGTGGTGGACCTGAACATCGGGCATAATATTATAGCGCGCGCAGTCATCACCGGCATGGAAAAAGCGGTAAAAGAGATGCTTAAAGCCGTTAAAGGAAAATAAATGAAAATACGACCGTCGCAGGCGGAGCAGAACGAAAGGACCGAGAGAATGGTCGCAGCGCTGGCCCACGAGATAAAAAATCCACTTAATTCCATGAAAGGCGCCGGACAGTATCTTCATGATAAGTACAGGGAAAAGGACGATATTGTTGAATTTACCGGCATAATAATAGACGAAATTAACAGGCTTGAAAGATATTTGAATGAATTTTTAAGTTTTTCACGCGGGATAAATTTAAAATTAAAACTTACCAATCTTGAGAGTTATATAAAATGTATTGTAATGACGGTGAAACACAGTTTTCCGGTTGATATTAAAATAATGGTTGAAGGATCAAAAGTTCCGGATGTATATATCGACCCGGAACAGATGAGGCAGGTCCTGGTAAATTTCTTTTCAAACGCAAAAGACGCTTTATCCGGTGTAAAGCATCCAAAAGCCGAGATCATCATAAGCGCCGGATCGAAGTACGCGTACATAGCACTCAGAGATAACGGCAGGGGGATCAGCAGGAAGGATTTGAAATACATATTTGATCCTTTTTATACAACCAAGGAAACCGGGATAGGTATAGGGCTTGCGATAAGCAAATCTATTGTTTCCAAGCACGGCGGTAAAATCATGGTAAAATCGGTAAAAAATAAAGGCACGGAATTTATAATAGCAATACCCGTGAAAAACAGGGATATGGGGCGGCGTGATGAATAAAAGAAGGATACTTGTCATAGATGATAATAAATCGACGCTGAAGGTCATAAACGCCATACTGACCCAGGATAAATACGCCGTTTTTACAGCATCAACGTCCGAGGAAGCCCTCGATCTGTTAAAAAAAGAGACCATGCACCTTATATTGCTTGATCTTAAAATGCCGAATATGGACGGTATCGAATTATACGGGAAGATACGACGGATGGACAGCAACGTGTCCGTAATAATGATGACAGCTTACGGGACCGTGGAATCGGCCGTACAGGCTATGAAGGCCGGTATTGAAAATTACCTCCAGAAGCCGCTGAATTTTGACGAACTCAGGATAACGATCGCGAAAATATTAGAAAAAATTGACATGAAAGAGGACCTGGCCATTTTAAAGGGCGAACGGCGAGGGGAGAACATATTTGAGAATATGATAGGCAAATCAAAAAAAATGCGTGAAGTGTTTAAAAAAATATCCAATATCGCGAGGACAGACTCGACCGTATTGATCACCGGAGAAAGCGGCACCGGAAAAGAAATGGCCGCGCGCGCCATTCATAACCTTTCAAAACGCAGCGGCAATAAAATGATATCCATCAATCTCGCGGCCATACCTGAAGGCCTGCAGGAATCCGAACTTTTCGGATATGAAAAGGGAGCGTTCACCGGGGCATATATGGCAAAACAGGGCAAGTTTGAAGCGGCTGACAGAGGTACGATATTCCTTGATGAAATAGGCAATATAAATTACAGGGTGCAGGCCAAACTGTTAAGGTTCCTTGAAGAAAGAAAAGTGGAACCGCTGGGATCAAATAAATCAAGAGCTATAGACCTCAGGATAATAAGCGCTACCAACGCTGATATTAAAGCCGACATTGAAAAAGGAAATTTCAGGGAAGACCTGTATTTCAGGCTTAATGTGATCTCAATCAATATGCCGCCTCTGCGTGAAAGAAAAGCTGATATACCACTGCTTACCAATTATTTTTTAAGGGAAGTATGTTTGAGGAACAATATGAACGAAAAAATCATATCCGATGAAGCCGTAGAGAGGCTTATGGAATACGGCTGGCCTGGAAATATAAGGGAATTGAGGAACGTTATAGAAGAAGCTGTTGTTGTATCCAGCGGGAATAAGATAGGCCCGGATATGCTGAATTTATCATACGGCCGTTATACCGGCAGGGAAACAGACACGCAAATTACAGCAGATATGCCGCTTGCAGAGGTTGAAAAAAAATCCATAATTAACGCGCTTATTAAAACAAAGGGAAATCAGACAAGGGCGGCAAAACTGCTGGGCATAACGCGTAAAATGATAATGAATAAAATAGAAAAACATAATATCAATGAAATTGTCCCTGTAAGGACAAGAATATCAAAAAAGTCCATATAGGGACATCTGAATTAATTCTACGTTAAAATAGCCCATATTTTAAATGATTTTAATGGCATGATTATTGCTTATGATTGTTATGCATGAATTTATATACATATATTGAAATTGGAGGAAAAAATGTTAGAAGTTTTTGATATCGAGAAGCGTAATGATATAAGAGCTGAATTAAACCAAGAAACGCAATTCAGGGTACTTTCAAACGGTGAATCCGAGACGGCACTCAGCCCTATGATCGGTATAGCAAAAAATATATCCAGAGGCGGAGTATGCATACAGACTGAACAAAAAATAAATGAAGGAAATGTAATACGGGTGGAGATCCCGGCTCCGGGAAGCTCTAAAAATAAAATTAATGCTTTTTGCGAGGTACAGTGGTGCAGAAAATCTTTTGTAACCGGTTATTATGAAATCGGTTTAAGTTTTATAGCCATGAAAGAAGACGATGTGGAATATTTACGGCAATATGTCGAAACGCATCAGAGGGCTATGTAAATAAGATGTTTTTTATTTATACGCAACCGGGAAATAAACTAATTGTTCAATAACATCTTGACAGATTCATTTTACTTTATTAGAATATAGATAATTCATTATAATTCAGGAGGTTTTTTGATGAGTTCCATATTAAAATACATCGTATCAATATCTTTAATATTTATACTTGCGTCAGGATCGTTCGCAGCTGAGGCAAAAAAGGAGCAATCAAAAAGCGAACCTGCAAAAAGTTCCGGAGGCAGGACTGAAGGCGGGGCTGTTAATATCGGAAGCGTAAGGGGCCCAGGCACGGAAGCTGCCCTTTTTGACGACAGCAGCCTTATAACAACCCCGGTTCCTACAGTAACCCCGATATATTCCATAAAAGGACCTGACAAGGAAGCCTGGAGAAAACTTGTTGATACCAAGTCGCTTATAATACGCTGCAAAAAAGACCTGCCGCGTTATGAAAAATCGTTCAGGAAGGATTTTATGGATAATTTGAATTCCATGGGTACGGTGGTGTCTTCCATACATACAGAGGCTCTGCTGGACAAACGCGACCAGGTGGAGTTTGCGTGGGAAAATGAGGTTGATAAGGCCGAACATACCCTCGCGCTGGCTGAAGAATGGGACAACGAATTTAAGGAAGATTATAAACAGATGGAAAAGAACCAGTCGCGCGTGGAAAAGTTGCTGTCAAAATTCAAGGCAAAGATACAGCAGCCCGGTGAAGTGGAGAGCAAATATGAAGTGAACAAGGAAGAGATGTTCTTCCTTGATAAGGATATCAGGTCATTTGACGCGCTTTTTAATAATTATGTAAGTAAATATCAGAATATGATCAGGGTAAAAGAAGATAAAGAGAACAAATTATTAAACGATCATTACGAACTGTACAAACCGTAATGTTCTTTTTATAATAAATTTAACCGCCCATTAAAATGGGCGGTTTTTTATTTAAAGGATCATCTTAATGCTGAAATCAGTTAAAAAGATACTTGTGATAAAGCTCCGCGATATCGGTGATATAGTGCTGTCCACGCCTGTCCTGAAGGTGCTTGACCATAACTGCGCTTCTCCGCAGATAGTATATGTCCTTAAAAAAGAATATGAAAATTTTAAATACCTGCTTCCTTATGTCAAAGAGGTGATAACATACGACAGGAACGACCCGTTTGATTTTATACGGCTCATAATAAAACTCAGGAAATATGATTTTGACCTCGCGGTGAACCTGCACGCGACTTTCAGGAGCGCTTTAATAACCCGCCTGTCAGGCGCAAAGTTCAGGTTAGTTCATAACCACAGCGGTAAGAATTATTTTACATCGGCGCCTCTCGGCATCGTGGAAAAACAAAAATCAATAATAGAACGCGATCTTGATACTTTAAACCCGCTTAAGATCGATGCTATAACGGACGAAATGAAAAAGACCGAACTTAAACTTAATGAGGATTACACAGCCTACATAGACGATGAAGAATCCGTATTGACAGTCGGTTTGGGGATAGGCGCAAAACGAGCAAATAAAATGTGGCCCAAAGAACGTTTTATAGAATTAGGCAGAAAAATTGCGGCAGATGGTTACAACATATCGGTATTTTGTTCTTCTGCCGAGCGTGTCTCAGGTAAAATAGTAGCGGAGGAAATAGGGCCTGAGACAAAACTTTATTGCGGCCTTGATTTCCTGCGTCTCGGTTTTTTTCTCAACAAATTAAGGCTTTTTGTCGGGAATGATTCGGGCCCCAGGCATATAGCAGCGGCTCTTGGAGTGAAAACAGTCACATTGTTCGGTCCTGAAAATCCTATAGAGTGGCATCCTTACAGCGAGAGCGACGGACATGTAAAGATATCCCATCTGGACGATATTATAAAAGAGGGTATTGACGTAAATTCTAATAAATTCAGGGAAAAATCTATGGATGCCATGGATAAGATAAGCGTAGATGAGGTATATGAAGCCGCAAAAAAGCTCCTTAAGTATAACACAAAACAATAAACTTTAAATTATTGACATATCATATCTGCCTTGTTCTTTAATTCACATGCTAAAATTACATTGACAAATTTTATGAATATAATATAATTCATACAATCTTTAAGCACGTTAAAGTAAACGTTGCTATATCATCACATGCAGGAGGTAAGAAATGGTAAAAGTCGGTATTAATGGTTTCGGCAGGATCGGAAGATGTACGTTAAGGGCGCTTACGGCAAGAAAGAACGCCAAATTTGAGGTTGCGGCAATAAACGACATCACGGACCCGAAGACACTTGCTTATCTTTTAAAGTATGACTCGGTTCAGGGAACGTTCGCCGGAGATGTTGAAGTTGCAGGAGACGACATCAAAGTAAACGGAAAATTGATCAAGATCTTCAAGGAAAAAGACCCGGCGGCGATAAAATGGAGCTCGCTCGGCATCGAAGTGGTTGTTGAATCTACAGGCCTTTTTACGGATAAGGAAAAAGCCCAGGTTCACATCACATCTGGCGGAGTAAAGAAAGTCGTTATCTCGGCTCCCGCAAAGAACGAAGACAAGACATTTGTTATCAGCGTAAACGAAAAAGAATACGATCCGAAAATCCACAATGTTATTTCAAACGCTTCATGTACGACAAACTGTCTTGGCCCTATCACAAAGGTCCTGAATGATAAGATAGGGATCGTAAAAGGATTGATGACAACCATCCATTCTTATACGAACGATCAGAAAGTGCTTGACCTTCCGCATAAGGACTTAAGAAGGGCAAGAGCGGCCGCTCTTAACATGATCCCGACATCAACGGGCGCGGCAAAAGCTATCGGACTTGTTATACCGGAGCTTAAAGGCAAATTGAACGGCTTCTCAATGAGGGTCCCGACACCGAACGTATCGGCTGTGGATGTAACATTTGAAATGAAAAGGGACGTAACAAAAGAAGAGATCAACGGATTGCTGAAAGCGGCTGCTGAAAGTCCGGAATTCAAAGGTATCCTCGGATACTGCGACCTTCCGCTGGTATCGCATGATTATCTGAATGATTCAAGGTCATCGATAGTTGACGCGGACCTCACATACGTGATCGGGAACATGGTTAAAGTTGTTTCCTGGTACGATAATGAATGGGGATATTCAAACAGGGTAGTCGACCTGGTAGACCTGATCATAAGCAAAGGCCTGTAAATAAAAATTCAGTTTTTTAGATAACACCATACCGGGGGCGTTGTGACGAGCAACGCCCCCGGAATTAAATGCGGTAAAAATCAATAAGGAGCTCAACAATGGAAAAGCTGACTATAGAGGATCTCTCTGGAGAACTTAAAGGAAAAAAGGTACTTATGCGCGTTGATTTTAACGTGCCCCTTGATGAAAAAAGGGTCATCACATCGGACAAAAGGATAAGCGCGTCGCTTCCTTCGATAAAATTTGTTATCGAAAAAGGCGGCCGGCTCATTCTGATGTCCCATCTCGGAAGACCGAAAGGGAAAAAAGCGCCTGAGTTCTCACTGGATGTCGTTGCTGTAAAACTTTCCGAACTCCTCGGGAAACCGGTTAAATTCGCGCATGACTGTATCGGCGATGATGTCAAAAAAATGGCAGACTCGCTCAAGGACGGCGAGGTTATGCTGCTTGAGAACCTGAGATTTTATAAGGAAGAAGAGGGAAACGACGCTGAATTCTCAAAAAAGCTCGCTTCTCTCGGGGATATATATATAAACGACGCTTTTGGAACGGCACACAGGGCGCATGCTTCAACATCAGGAGTATGCAAATATATGAAAAAATGTGCCGCAGGATTTCTCATGGAAAAGGAACTTAAGTTCCTTGGACAGCTGCTTGCTAATCCGAAAAAACCTTTCATTGCCATACTCGGCGGGGCGAAAGTTTCAGATAAGATCATGGTAATTGAGAACCTGCTTAATCTGGTGGATGGTATTATCATTGGCGGAGGCATGGCATACACGTTCTTAAAAGCCAAAGGCCGCAACATAGGCGATTCGCTTTGTGAGAACGACAAGATAGAACTCGCAAAAGACCTTTTAAAGAAAGCGCTTGATAAAAATGTGGCCATGTACCTTCCCATAGACCATGTAGTCGCGAAGCTCCCGGCCGGAGACGGTGATTTTATGGACAAACTTAAAAGGGCCGAATATAAAGAAGTGCTGGTGGATGATATTGACGACGGATGGGAAGGCGTGGATATCGGAAAAAATACAATATCAAAATTTTCGAATGTTATATCAAAAGCAAAGACCATATTTTGGAACGGGCCAATGGGCGTATTTGAGGTGGACCAGTTCTCAAAAGGAACGCTTGGTATAGCCCAGGCGCTTGCAAATTCAGGAGCGGTGACGGTTGTAGGCGGCGGAGATTCGGCTTCAGCCCTTAAAAAGCTTAAATTGACCGATAAAATGACACATGTATCGACCGGCGGGGGAGCTTCCATGGAATTTATGGAAGGCACGGAACTTCCGGGAGTAGCGGCTTTAACTGATAAATAAAATTGTATTACGTGTAAAGTGCAGCGCGATATTTTAAAACCGCGTATCACTTATCACATAAAAAATGGAGGTTTTTGTAATGCGTATACCATTGATAGCCGGAAATTGGAAGATGTATAAGGATGTGAATGAGGCTGTTGAACTTGCCGCGTCGCTTAAAAATCTGCTTAAAGACGTACCGTCGGATAAAGCGGAAGTCGCAATATGCCCGCCGTTCATTGATCTGCAGGCTGTTGGAAATGTAATAAAAGGTTCAAACATAAAGCTCGGCGCACAGAATATGTACGCGGCTCAGGAAGGGGCTTTTACCGGCGAGATATCGCCGCTTATGCTCCGTTCCGTTGGAGCGCATTATGTCATACTTGGACACTCCGAGAGAAGGCAGTATTTCAAGGAATCAAATGATGATATAAATAAAAAAGTAAAGATGGCCCTTGAATACGGATTATTCCCGATACTCTGTGTAGGCGAAAAACTTGAAGACAGGGAAAAAGGCGTAACAAATAATATTATTAAGGATCATGTTGTCGGGGGATTAGCAGGCATACCGAAGGATAAGATGACAAATATCGTAATAGCGTATGAACCCGTATGGGCCATAGGCACAGGAAAGACGGCAACACCGGAGCAGGCGCAGGAAGTGCATAAATTTATAAGACACACGATCGCGTCGCTTTATGATGAAGCCACGGCACAGTCCGTGAGGATCCAGTACGGCGGTTCGGTAAAGCCGAACAACGCGAAAGTACTCATGGGCATGCCGGACATTGACGGCGCGCTTGTAGGCGGAGCCGCGCTTAAAGCGGATTCTTTTGAAGGCATAGTTAAGTTCTATCTTTAAGTTACAAAGGTGCGCGTTTAAAACGCGTCACTTATAAATGCTGTTTATACGGCAGTTAAATCAAGGAGTTGTTAAATGATTCTTTACAATGTTGTTTGGGCTATTCATGTTATTAATGTCGTTCTTCTGATATGCGTGGTGCTTTTGCAGACCGGGAAAGGTTCTGAAGTCGGATTTGCTTTTGGAGCCGGCGCGGCGCAGACCATGTTCGGATCAAGCGGCGGGAAGACTTTTATCACAAGACTTACTGTAATTCTCGCGGTGATATTCATGTGCACCTCCATATTTCTGGCACTGTTCCAGACAAAAAATTCGGGCGGTTACAAAGGCGTAATGGATAAAGTTAAGACAGAAGCTCCGGCAGTTCCGGCAGGCAATCAGCCGGCTCAACCGGCGCAGCAGGGTCAGCCTGCTTCAAATCAATAATAAGATACAAATAAATTTTAGCGGCCAGGCTGCAAACACGGTTATATTCCGTGCGTGCAGCCTGGCTGTATTTTTTTAAGGAGAAGATCATGCGCAGGAGTTTATCGGGCATTATTGCAGTTGTGCTTATTTTAACCCTTATCTCCGGTTGTAAACAAAAACAGGGATATGTCCTGAAAAAGGATTTTATTGATAAACCGGCTTACGGAGACATGCTGATAGACTGCAGTATAGGTGAACCCGCGAATTTAAACCCGGTGCTTGCTTCGGATACAGCCTCTTTCAGCATCATCGGGAATATCTTTAACGGGCTTACAAGGTATGACAGGGATCTTAAGCCCGAGGGAGATCTCGCGCAGAGCTGGGATATATCAGGTGATTCAAAGGTCATTACTTTTAACCTGCGGCACGGTGTTAAATGGCACGACGGCGTGGAGTTCACTTCCGAAGACGTTAAGTTTACTTACGATACTTTTATGGACCCTAAAGTCAAGACTGCGTACAGGAGCCAGTTTGACCTGGTAAAATCCGTTGAAACGCCTGACAGATACACCGTGAAGGTTTATTACAGGACCGTGTTCGCTCCGGCAATTGAGTCGTGGGGAATATCGATCATTCCGGCGCATATTTTAAAAGGTAAAGATATTAATACATCATCATTTTCCAGAAATCCTGTCGGAACAGGGCCTTATATATTTAAAAAATGGGTTACAAACCAGAAGATAGAACTCGAAGCTAACAGGGATTATTATGAAGGGGCGCCTTATATTAAGCGCTATGTTTACAGGATAATACCGGACCAATCCGTGCAGTTCATGAACCTGCTCTCCGGCAACCTTGATACCATGACGCTCACAGCCGACCAGTACGCGTCCAAAACAAATTCAAAGGAATTCCTGGATAATTACAATAAGTATTCATACCCTGATTTCAGCTACAGGTATATCGGATATAACATGGAAAATCCTCTTTTTAAGTCCAAAAAAGTCAGGCAGGCGCTTTCACACGCCATAAATACCTCTGAAATAATAGACGGCGTCATGCAGGGGCTGGC